>OKTZ01000572.1_pt1 | contig 11740 bp, 13 predicted proteins | sample 1606711 | NCBI WGS metagenome assembly OKTZ01 (sample SAMEA3882535, study PRJEB24775) | human gut metagenome | biome: human-associated habitat; feature: intestine environment; material: feces | place: Netherlands | collected 2009/2010 | reverse complement strand
TGCGATATAACAAGATTATATCCTAACGCAATCGCTTCATCCAATACGGCTTCAGTAACGTCAAGACACAACAAAGCCCCTGTTGCTTCCGCTTCTGTCAATCCGATTTGCAGGCCGGCATTATCAAATCCGTCTTGCAAAGGCAGAGGCGCGAACCTTTCAAGGGCACTTACTATTTCCTTAATTTTCATTCGTTCGCGAAAATTTGATTGCAAAGATAATCAATCCATTTGAATTTAAAAAGCAACCAAGCTATTTTTTATACTTTCCCCACTTTATCATTTTATTTTTCAAAGCATAACGTTCGTCAACAACACGGTCTGTCGGAAAAAAAGTAAGATGAATACGCCATCCGCCCGAATGAAACGTAAATTTGCGGGCTGATATTCCTGTTTCTATCAAAGCTAGTTTATCAATGATAAATGCTTTAATATCTACGGGAAATTCCTCTCCTTCATACATTATATCCGCAGTGACAAAGAAACCGGGAGTTGATAATTCTGCTATATATTTCCAAATTTGCTCATTCATGTTTTTCTATTTTATTGAAAGAAATATATAAAATGTATACAAAGCAAGAATAAGGCCCCTACTTCCGTTTGGTATCCTTATGAACCCGTAACAACCGGCCATAACTGTCGAATGATTTCCGTGAGGCCAGAAAAATGGTCATCATTAGTGAAAGCATGGATGCCACCACAGTGATAACTACAATCATAATCTGATATTTGATAGCCACATGTGGCGAACTTCCTCCCAATATCTGCCCAATCATAGTTCCCGGCAATGCAACAAGCCCTGTTACTGCCATATTGGCAATGCCCGGGCTGAACGCTTTAATAAGAGCCTGACGCACAAATGGAGCTATCGCCTCATTACGGGTAGCGCCATTCCCCAACAGAAAATAATAAAGTTGCTGTTCCCTACGCAATCCGGCATAGTAAGTATTTAATCCTATCACATTCACTCCCAACATATTCCCCATGATTATACCAAAAACCGGAATAAAATACTGGGCACTGAAGATGTTATCCAACTTTAATACAAAGCCAAGGAAATAAAGTCCGACAAGCACCACTGTTACAAAAAAAGCGATAGAGATTGGAATCATCAAAATTCCACGTTTTAACCGCGTACGCGTCAAAGCCGTTTCAGCAGCCACCCCAACCATGATGATCACCCATAGAAAATTGATAAACGGATTGTTCCATTCAAACAGAAAACGAAGATAAGCCCCAATCAAAAACAACTGTATAATCATACGTACCGTGCCTATCAGAACCGGTTTAAGCAAGCCCGTCTTGAAATGCCATAAAAAATAAACCGGAATAAGCATCAGCAGCAATCCTACTCCCAAACTGCCATAGTCTATATCAATTGTTCCCATCAGTCAGATTATAAAGTAAATACCTTGTCGCATCCGGCGGCAAACTGTTTGTCATGCGAAACAGACAAGATAGTCATTCCTTTACTGCACAAGGATTTAAAGAAGTTAATCACCCGTAAGCACGATTCCGGATCAAGTGCCGAAGTCGGTTCGTCCACTACCAGTAAAGGTTTGTCAAGCAAGGCTGTCACTGCCAACATGATACGCTGACGCTGACCACCCGACACTTCATTTACCCGTTTATCATAAAGTTTCTCTTCCAATCCTAATGATACGAAATAATCCATCAGCCGCTCTTTGTTGAATCCCGCCTCACGGTTTGCCTTCAGTTCAAAAGGCATCCGCACCTCCTGGGGAATCCATGCTATTTTCTTTCGGATATGATCCGCCGTTCTAGGTGCCAGCAGTGTGCCGTCCACCTTTATTGTCCCTTCACTTAAAGGTACAAAGCCCAAAACAGCTTTCAGCAATGAAGATTTTCCACTGCCGGAACCACCACAAATACATACGCTTTCTCCGTAATGAACTTGCAGGTCGAGTCCTCTGAAAAGAGTCAGGTTGCCAAAACTGATAGATATATTTTCTATATTAATCATCACATAAAAACAAAAAGAGTCGGGAGCATTCACTGCTGCCGACTCCACATAATGTATTAAAATAAAATAAATGTGTCGAAGTTTAATATGCTCTCGCAAAGAGAACACGGCGAGCAGATGGTTTTCCGGTTACCATACACTTGCCCGGAGTCAGGCTCTCTTCATCAGCATCAAAAGGAAGACAACGAATTGTTGCCTTGGTTTCCTCTTTAATCCGGTCTTCCGTTTCCGGGGTTCCATCCCAATGAGCCAGAATAAAGCCGCCTTTCTCTATTTGTTCCTTGAAATCATCGTATGAATCCACTTTCACGATATGTTCGTTACGATAGTTCAATGCCTTCTGATAAATATTGTTCTGAATATCCTCCAACAATTGTTGTACATATTCTTCGATTCCGTCGCAAGAACGAGTTTCTTTTTCCAATGTATCACGACGCATCACTTCCATTGTATTGTTCTCCAGGTCACGACCGCCCATAACCAGACGAACAGGTACACCCTTCAACTCGTAGTCTGCAAACTTGAAGCCAGGACGCTTAGCTGTGTTGTCATCATACTTCACGCTGATGCCCAACTCGCGGAGCTGGTCGATAACTGGCTGCAGCTTGGCTGTAATCTGAGCCAACTGCTCGTCGCCCTTGTTGATAGGAATGATTACCACCTGGATAGGAGCCAGCTTTGGAGGCAATACCAGACCGTTGTCATCGCTGTGAACCATGATGAGGGCACCCATCAGTCGGGTAGAAACACCCCATGAAGTAGCCCATACATACTCAGGCTTGTTCTCCTTGTTCAAGTATGTTACGTCGAAACTCTTGGCGAAGTTCTGACCCAGGAAGTGAGAAGTACCGCTCTGGAGAGCCTTGCCATCCTGCATCATTGCCTCGATGGTATAAGTGTTGAGAGCACCGGCGAAGCGCTCTGTCTCACTCTTCACACCCTGCAATACAGGCACACCCATATATTTCTCAGCGAACTCAGCATATACCTTCAGCATCTCCTGAGCCTTTGCTTCTGCCTCTTCCTTGGTAGCATGAGCAGTATGACCCTCCTGCCAGAGGAACTCAGAAGTACGGAGGAATGGACGGGTACGCATCTCCCAACGCATCACGTTACACCACTGGTTGCAGAGGATTGGGAGGTCACGCCATGAATGAATCCAGTTCTTATATGTGTTCCAGATGATGGTCTCTGAAGTAGGGCGGATGATCAGCTCCTCATCGAGCTTGGCATTAGGATCCACCTCAACCTCTGTACCATCTTCTGTAGAACGAAGACGATAGTGAGTAACCACAGCACACTCCTTGGCGAAACCTGCCACGTGCTCTGCCTCGCGAGAGAAGAAGCTCTTCGGGATGAGGAGAGGGAAGTATGCGTTCTGGACACCTGTCTGCTTAAACATCTTGTCGAGCTGCTGCTGCATCTTCTCCCAGATTGCGTAGCCGTATGGTTTGATGATCATACAACCACGAACTGGTGACAACTCTGCGAGGTCAGCCTTTACTACCAAATCATTGTACCACTGACTGTAGTTGTCAGCGCGCTTGGTTAAATTCTTAAGTTCTTTAGCCATATTACTAATTATATATTTTGTTTTTAAATTCTGCTTGATATTTTGAGCGTGAAAACACGATGTATCTTGAGCGTGAAAACACGGTCAATAGGGAATTTCCGCCCCGAAATAGGCGATTTCCTTTCGCCATTTGGACAAATACCCTTAAATTTGCATGCAAAATTACAAAAAAATATTAGAAAACCCTCCATATTGGAGAAAAAAGACGTATCTTTGCATTTAAATAACATAAATATAGGAGAATTATAGTATGAAAAAGATGAAATTTACTGCTGCAGCGCTCTCAATGCTGCTCGTTTTGGGAAGTTGTGGAACTAGTCAGAAGACTGGTACTGCTGCTGGTGCAGGTGCTGGTGCTGCTCTTGGTGCCTTGGTTGGTGGCTTGCTCAATAACAGCCATCGTGGTACTGGTGCATTGGTAGGTGCTGCCATCGGTGCTGCAGTTGGTGGTACAGCGGGTAACTTGATTGGAAAGCACATGGATAAGGTAAAGGCTGAGGCAGAGACTGTGAAGAATGCGCAGGTTTCTACCGTTACAGATGCCAATGGTTTGACAGCTGTCAAGGTAACCTTCGATTCTGGTATCCTCTTCCAGACCAACAAATATGCGCTCAATGCAAGCGCTAAGAACGACTTGGCTCAGTTTGCCCAGGTTTTGAAGAACAATGCCGACTGCGAGGTAGCTATCCAGGGTTACACCGATGCTACAGGTAATGATGGCATCAACTTGCCTTTGAGTCAGAATCGTGCCAATGCCGTTTCTACCTACTTGAAGTCATGCGGTGTTTCCAACAGCCAGATCAAGAGCGTAGAGGGTTTGGGTTCAGCTAATCCTGTGGTGAATACTACAGCAGCCTGCGCTCAGAACCGTCGTGTAGAGGTTTACATGTATGCTAGCCAGGCAATGGTGAATGCTGCTAACAATGGTACATTGAAGTAAAAACGAATGAGGTTCCCGGAAGGGAAAAAGAAGATAGATGATTCTAAAAAAGATCAGAAATATCGTAAGATGGGTGGTGGTGCTGTTTTTCAGTACCACCATTCTTGCTGTAGTAGCCTACCGTTTTATTCCGGTATATGTTACTCCGTTGATGATTATCCGCTGTTTCCAGCAAGTAGCTGATGGTGAAAGTATTACCTTGCATCATCACTGGGTTTCTATGGATAAGATTTCCCCTCACATGCCTGTGGCGGTGATGGCGAGCGAGGATGCCCGATTCCTCAAGCATCATGGTTTCGACTTCAATGCCATCGAGAGTGCTGCCAAGAATAATGCCCGTGGCGGTAAGGTGCATGGTGCCAGTACCATCAGTCAGCAGACCGCCAAGAACGTATTCCTTTGGCCGGGCCGCTCCTGGACCCGCAAGGGATTTGAGGTGTATTTCACCTTTCTCATCGAAATGATGTGGAGCAAGCAGCGCATCATGGAGGTCTATCTCAACAGTATCGAGATGGGACCGGGTATCTATGGTGTCGATGCCGTGGCTGAGTATCATTTCAACAAGAAAGCGCAGGATCTCTTCCGTGGCGAGTGTGCCCTGATAGCTGCTACGCTGCCTAATCCTAGAAAGTTCAGTTCCCTGTATCCGAGTGCTTATATGAAGAAGCGCCAGCGACAGATTGAACATCAGATGAAATTTATCCCTTCCTTCCCTCGTGAGGGTGAAGACTACGACCCAAGCACGGCTGTAGGAGGATATAGGGGGAAGTGATTGTTTGTTAACAGTTGATAGTTTATAGTTTTTCCTGCAAATATTGATAAATGGATTTATTGAACGACTTGAATGATGCGCAGCGTGCTGCGGTAGAGTGTATTGACGGACCTTCGCTGGTGATTGCCGGTGCTGGTTCGGGCAAAACGCGTGTGCTTACCTATAAGATTGCTTATCTCCTGAGCCAGGGTATGAAGCCTTGGAGCATTATGGCACTTACCTTTACCAATAAGGCGGCTAGGGAGATGAAGGAACGTATCGGAAAACTGGTGGGCGATGACCTCGCCCAGCATCTCTATATGGGTACTTTCCATAGCATTTTCTCCCGTATTCTCCGTGCTGAAGCTGAGCATATCGGTTTCAATAATAATTTTACCATCTATGATGAAAGTGACTCTCGCTCACTGCTGAAGGCAATCATCAAGGAGATGGGACTGGATGACAAGACCTATAAGCCTGCTGCCGTTCACGCCCGGATTTCGATGGCGAAGAACAACCTGGTAACAGCTGAAGCCTACGATAGCGACCCTGCCATCCTGGAGCAGAACAAGCGTGCCAAGATGCCTGCCATCGGAAAGATTTATGTGGCTTATGTGCAGCGTTGCCGTCAGGCAAATGCGATGGACTTTGATGATCTCCTGATGCTTACTTTCCAGCTTTTCAGAGATCACGAGGAAATCAGACAGAAGTATGCCGGCAGGTTCGATTATATCCTGGTGGATGAGTATCAGGATACCAACCATGTGCAGATGTCTATCGTGATGCAGCTCTGTAAGGAAAAATTGCGTGTCTGTGCCGTGGGTGATGATTCGCAGAGCATCTATAGCTTCCGTGGCGCCAACATCGACAATATATTGAATTATCAGAAACAATTGCCTGGAACCCAACTCTTTAAGCTGGAACAGAACTACCGGTCTACTCAAACCATCGTAGAGGCAGCCAACAGTCTGATTCATCATAACCGCAATCAGATTCAGAAAGAGGTGTTCAGCAAAAATGATAAAGGAGAGAAGATACAGTATAAGCCTGCCTACAGCGACAAGGAGGAGGCATTGATTGTGGCGAAGAATATCCAGCGCATCAAGCGACAGGATGATTGTGGATATGATCAATTTGCCATTCTCTATCGTACCAATGCCCAGAGCCGCAGCTTCGAGGAGGAATTCAGAAAGCAGGGCATTCCATATCGTATTTATGGTGGCTTGAGTTTCTATCAGCGTAAGGAAATCAAGGATATCATCGCCTATTTCCGCCTCGTTGCCAACCCTGACGATGAGGAGGCTTTCAAGCGTATCATCAATTATCCGGCTCGTGGCATCGGTGCTACTACCGTGACGAAGATTGCCGATTGTGCCCATCAGAACCAGGTGAGTTTCTGGGAGGTAATAGGTAATGTGGAACATTACGGACTGAATGTCAACAAGGGTACGCAGACGAAACTCGAGAATTTCCGCCTGCTCATCTCTTCGTTCATCGACCGTTCGCATACCCTGGATGTCTATGAACTGGGTGATGCCATCATCAGGGAGAGTAGAATCAGCGAGGATATCATGTCGGGCAAGAATGCCGATGATCTGGCTCGCCAGGAAAACCTGGAGGAGTTTCTGAGTGGTATGCAGACCTTCGTGGCTGGACGCCAGGAAGAGGGACGAATGGATGAAGCCTATCTTACCGATTATCTGCAGGACGTGGCGCTGCTGACGGATGCGGATAGTGAGGGAGAGAAGGATGAACCGAGAGTTTCGCTCATGACGATTCATGCGGCAAAGGGTCTGGAGTTTGCTACTGTTTTCGTAGTAGGTTTGGAGGAGAATATCTTTCCGAGTCCGCTTGCTGCAATCTCTGTCAGGGAACTGGAAGAGGAGCGTCGTCTGCTCTATGTAGCGATTACCCGTGCCGAGAAGCATTGCATCCTGACCAATGCCAAGAACCGTTTCCGATATGGCAAGATGGAATTTGATAATCCGAGCCGCTTCATCGATGAGATTGATGCCAGTCTGATAGAGGGAGGAGAAGAGACTCCTGAATCTTCATTCGGTGGGGGAAGAAGTTCGTATGGTGGCTATGGTTCTGAAGGAGGCTATGGCGGAAGAATGCCATGGGATAGAGACCGGTCAGGCTATGGGTGTCATTATCAGAACTCTAAGCCTGTAGCTTCGCAGTTCATGGCTGATCCTAAACCAGGATTTAAATCTGTAAGAGCTGTGAATGCAGTACATAGAATCATGGGTGATACCGCTAGTTCTTCATCCGTTGCATTAGCTAGTTCTTCAGCTTCTAAAGCTTCCTCAGCTGCAGGTTCTCTCAGCGAGGGCTGTAGAATCGAGCATCAGCGTTTTGGAATAGGAACGGTATTGAAGATAGAAGGTACCGGCGAGAACACGAAGACTACCGTAGAGTTCCAGAATGCAGGAACCAAGCAGTTGCTTCTGAAGTTTGCCAAGTTCACCATTCTCTCATAGAAAATAGAAAGAAGATAAAACTGAGGATATGAAAAAATCCCAGCTGGAAAAGAACTTCCAGCTGGGATTTTTTCATATAGAATCTTTTATAAAGCTTCATCATCAGGACGCAGAATGGCAGGCTTCTTGATTTTGGGAAGATGCTTCTTGCGTCGCAGCCAGGCAGCCTTGCGCTGCTCGTAATCTTCGCGGTGGCGTTCAAGGAAATTATCTGCCATGAATTTATTCCTTGAACTTACTGTAGATCACCTTGATCTGAACAGGACCTGTAGCCACCCGCTTGCCGTCCTTGGTGGTGTAATCCTTGTCTGGATCATCCGTCGCCTTGATCAGTCGGGTAGAGGTGAGCTGCATGTCGTGATTAATCTTGGTAATCACGGTAGCATTGTTCTGTGTACTTGTGGTCAAGGTCACAGGTACCAGCACCACCTTGTTCCAGTTTTCACTCTTGCCCTTGTTCTTGTACATCGCAGTAACCAGGTTACTGATGTTATAGAAGGTGTAGGCATTCTTCACGCCTGTAGAGTTCTTGTTGTAAGAAGCCGTATAGGAGGTGCGGTTGTCTGTCAGCTTGTTCTTCTCGAAGAAGACATCCAGACTGTCTTTCTGTACCATCAGGATAGTAGAAGGAACGCTGAACTGATAGTCGTTGTTGTTATCTACATTATTCATTCTTGGGAAAGAGATGGTGGCTGTATTCAGCGTATCCTTCTCATGACCCTTTATGATATCCTCTACTGGCAGCGTTACTTCTGTGAAGATGCCGGCTGGTGACTTCAGATAAGTGCAGCTCTCATCCTTTGTCAGATTAGCCAATGTCTTGGTGTCGTTGGTAATCTTGTTAAGCTGCAACACCTCTTCTGTACCATCAAAGCGGTTGAAGGCGAGACCTTTTACAATACTGTCGTTGCCTGCGGAGTCCTTCACCTTCTTCTGGATCTTGTAGTAGAACTGCAACTCGGTATTCCAGATGTTGGCTACGTTTCCTATACCACCCGCATTCTTGACATAGAAACCAGGACAAACCTTGTTGAGGAAATCCCAGTTGGTCTTGAAGTACTCAGGGTGATCCACGAAGGTATTCATCACGTAAGAACCGTAGTTCTTGTATGTCTTGCCATCCTTAGCGGTATATGGCTTGTTAAGATAAATCTTGAAAGCCATCGTCGTGCTGTTCAGGTTGTAGGTGGCGCTCGACTGATAGTTGTTCTCGCTCACCCAATTGTCCTTGAAGGCATCAAAGTCTGAGTAATACTCCTTATCCTCGCTCATCGGCTTGCTCATCTCATAGGCAGTAGCCTTCATCGGTGCGAGGGTATCACCGTATGTAGTCTTGTATGATACCAGGAGGTAGCATGAGTCCGCCTCGATCTTGCCATCGTGTGCATTGCGGATGTACTCCAAAGTGTCCAGACTGAATGATGACAGTACGCCAAACTGGGTCATATAGTCGCCAGCTACGTAGGTGCCGGTCTCAGGATCCTTCACCTTACCGATCATACCCGTATTGTTTCGGCTCAGAACCGGGCCTGAAACGATGGAGCGTGAGGTGACGTTGAACACCTGGTCGTTGATAGAGATGTTATCAACGTCGTTGGTGATCGACGATCCGATGTTGTCGGTGGTGTCATCACATGCAGCAATAGTCATCGCTGCTATAAATAACGCTGTAAATAGTCTTAAAATCTTCATTATCCTTGAAATGTGTCTAATTTCTGAAGCTTACTCCTCGTCAGGGCATACTTCGTTGATGAATGTCTTGTAGGCATCCGCGAAGTCATCGCCAGGATAAGCGAGGGTTGGCTTGCTCTTCTCGTTGGCATAATCCAAGAGAGTTCTGTCTGACAGGCTTTCGCCTTCAATCACGCCGTCGCTGTAGTCGATGGCCATCTTGCCCAACTCGATGAAGTCGAAGTCCTCCTTGTAGTCAGCGAGCAGTTCCGACTTGGCATCACGGAACTCCACGCAGCGCTTGAAGTGTGTGCCGAGTTCGCCCTTCAGCTCGTTGGTATAGAGTGAGATGATCACCTTTGAGTTGGCGAAGGAAGGCTCCTCAGCGTATGCCGTCTTGATATAGAAAGGAACCACAGCGCTTACCCAGCCCTGACATACGATGACGTCTGGCTGCCAGCGAAGCTTCTTCACGGTTTCCAGTACGCCGCGTGCGAAGAAGATGGCGCGCTCCCCGTTATCTTTATATTCCACACCCTGCTCGTCGGCTGCCATCTGGCGGCGGGTGAAGTAATCGTCGTTATCAATGAAATAGATTTGTTGACGTGTTGTTGGTATAGATGCAACCTTGATGATCAGCGGATGGTCTGTATCATCGATGATAAGGTTCATACCAGACAGGCGAATCACCTCGTGCAGCTGGCCGCGACGCTCATTGATGGTGCCCCATTTAGGCATAAAGGTGCGAATCTCAAAACCTGCTTCCTGCATTTTCTGAGGTAATTCGCGTCCCATGATAGACATGTGGGTCTCGGCTACGTATGGGTCGATCTCCTGATTGATAAATAATACTTTCTTTGCCATAAATTTAATTATTATTCTTACGAATTAGGTGCAAAGGTACAAAAAAAACTCCAAAAAAGCGTATTTTTCTTCTGAAATTCAATAATTTCGGCAATAATTCGCATATTTTTAGGTTTTTTCTTTCTTATTTGAGAAAAAAGTTGTTATTTTGCACCCGAAAACAGATAAGAAGATGAAAGTAATCAATAAGATTGTTGACCTCCAGAACGAACTTTTCGATCGTCGCAAGGAGGGAAAGGAAATCGGCCTTGTGCCAACTATGGGTGCGCTTCATGAGGGTCATGCCTCTCTGGTAAAGCGCAGTGTTGAGGAAAACGGTGTTACGGTAGTTTCCGTTTTCTTGAATCCTACTCAGTTTAATGACAAGGGTGACCTGGAGCGTTATCCACGTACACTCGATGCTGACTGCAAGCTCCTTGAGGCTTGTGGCGCTGACTATGTGTTTGCTCCTTCTGTAGAGGAGATGTATCCTACACCGGATACCCGCCACTTCGAGTTCCCTCCGGTAAGTACCGTGATGGAGGGTGCCAAGCGTCCGGGCCACTTCAATGGTGTATGCCAGGTAGTTAGTCGCCTGTTCTTTATCGTTCATCCTAACCGTGCTTATTTCGGTGAGAAAGACTGGCAGCAGATTGCTGTTATCAAGCAGCTCGTGAAGTACCTCAACAGTGATGTGCAGATTGTGGAGTGTCCTATCATCCGTGATGAGGATGGTTTGGCTAAGAGCAGCCGCAATACATTGCTCTCTGCTGATGAGCGTGCCATCGCACCGAATATCTACAAGGCCCTGAAGGCGAGCGTAGAGTTTGCCAAGAACCATACTGTGCAGAAAACTCACGACAAGGTGGTGAGCGACATCAATGCCGTAGAGGGGCTGGAGGTAGAGTATTTCCAGATTGTGGATGGCGACAGCCTGCAGGATGTGGCATCATGGGAGGATAGCGCCTACGTGGTAGGTTGCATCACCGTATATTGCGGCAAGACTCCTATCCGTCTCATCGACCATATCAAGTATAAAGGATAATTCCTCTATAGATTTCTTTATTAAGTTTAATCCGTAATAGATAAAAGTAATAACAGAACAATGCAGATTGAAGTATTGAAGAGTAAGCTCCATTGTGTGACAGTAACTGAGGCTAACCTGAATTACATGGGTAGCATCACGATAGATGAGGATCTGATGGACGCAGCTAACCTGATAGCAGGAGAGAAGGTGCAGATTGTGGATAACAACAATGGCGAGCGCCTGGAAACCTATATTATCAAGGGTGAGCGTGGCAGCGGTTGTATCTGCCTGAACGGTGCAGCAGCCCGCAAGGTGCAGGTGGGTGATACCGTCATCATCATCGCCTATGCCCTGATGGACTTTGAGGAGGCAAAGACCTTCAAGCCTACCGTGGTTTTCCCTAAAGAGGGAAACAGGGTTTAATATTCAATGGAAACAAAAGAAAGGGTGTGTCATGGACTTATGGCAC
>OKTZ01000565.1_pt1 | contig 11844 bp, 9 predicted proteins | sample 1606711 | NCBI WGS metagenome assembly OKTZ01 (sample SAMEA3882535, study PRJEB24775) | human gut metagenome | biome: human-associated habitat; feature: intestine environment; material: feces | place: Netherlands | collected 2009/2010 | reverse complement strand
GTTCTGTACGCTGCGTTATCACTGATCTTAATTCCATCTACAGAGTTCGATGCATGAACGATACGTCCATTCCCCATATAGATTGCAACGTGTCCACCGTAGCAGATCAAATCACCCGGCTGTGCATCAGCATAAGATACTTCTGTACCGGCATTCTGCTGTTCATAAGAAGTTCTCGGAAGACTTACTCCGAAGTTTGCATATACACTCTGTGTAAATCCTGAACAGTCAGCTCCACCTGTAAGGCTTGTACCGCCCCATACATATGGATTGCCAACAAACTGTGTTGCAAAGTCTACTACAGAAGATCCTGATCCTGAACCTGAAGATGAAGAACTATCTGAATCAGATGACTGTTCACTCTCATAATCATCTGGTGAAACTGTATTATCAGAATCAATCACATTGCCATACTCATCGTACTCTACATCATCAGAAGCTCCTGCATTGTCAACAGGATCACCATTTTCATCATATTCTACACCATCATCTGATTCAGACTCATCATCCGCATCATCAGTATTCTCAATCTCATTTCCGTCTTCATCATACTCTACATTTTCTTCCTCTTCTGATTCGGAGTCCTGTTCCTGCTCTGCAGCTTTTGCTGCTGCCTCTTCTTCTGCCGCCTGTCTTGCAGCCTCTTCCTCAGCCTGTCGTCTTGCCTCTTCTTCTGCTGCGATTCTTTCAGCTTCCAATCTCTGAATTTCAGCTGTCTGTTCCGCTAACAGATTTGCATATTCTGTCGCCTGCTGCTGTGCATATGCAATTTCATTCTCATAATCGGCTGATTCAGATTTCTTCTGATCGATCTGGCACTGAAGATCATAAGACTGCTGTTCATAAGAAGCCTTCATCTCTTCCAGTTCTGCTTTGTCAGATTCATACTGAGTCTTTAAATTATTCACCTCATTAATAGTATTCACATATTTATCAAGATTCTTTCTGTCCTGCTCATACATCTGCTGTGTATTCTCAGCACGTGTCAGAAGTTCACTTAAATCTTCTGAATTAAGCATCATCTGAAACCACGCTGCATCCCCACCCTGTTCATACAGTGCCTGAATACGAAGCTTCATGCTCTCATACTGCTTATCTCTCGCCTTCTGAGCCTTAGCCAGATCCTGTTTTGTCTTAATAATATCTACTTCTTTATTATCGATATCTCCTTTAAGAGTATCAATAGAAACCATAACACTTACAAGATTGGAATCCAGTTCGGAAATCTCATTCTCAAGCTGTGATTTCGCATATGCAAGCTCATCCATTCTGGAATATGTAGCATCCAGCTGCTGACTTGTGATCGCCTGCTCTTCTCTCAATTCATCCTCTCTTGAAGCACTTACACTAACAACCTGTGTTGCGCTCATCAGGAGTGCTAATGTAAGACATACAATTCTTTTCTTCATGAATTCTCACCCTCGTAACATTTTCTTTCTATATCTTAATGTTTTTGCAATATCTAAGTTAATTCTTATACATATTAACACACCGCACTCAAAAACGCAAGGATTAATTACCATAAATTTTATATTTCTGTAACATTTATTAATCTTTTTGTTATTCTTCGCATTTCTTTCTACAATTCAAACATATTCCATTTCATGTTTGTAATAATTTGACACAGGACAAAGATATCTGATGCAGGGTTACTGTTCACACACCACTATCCCGCGAGGTGTTTTGGCATGAATATGCCAAAATCCCGAGACATACAAGCCAAAATTCCATTGCCGCAGGCAATCTGGAATGAATTTTGGCTACGTTACTGTGAACGGAGTGGACAGTAACGTAGCAGGACTTCACGCTATAGTGGACTGGATTGTTTGCATTATTTATGGAATTACTACAGAACACAAAAAAAGAAGCAGCCTCCTCATTCGAAAGCTGCTTCAATTTTCTTAACTATTCACTTCTCAGCTAAACAGATCTGCAAGGATCTGGTCTGCGGTCATATTCATATATCCATCCGGATCAGAAAGCGTACTTCTGTTCCATCTCAGATAATTACCTCTTCTGATATAGTTACCAGATGAAGTATGATAATCATACTTGGTATATCCCGGATATCTTGACATATACTTCTGTGCCAGTGCAATCGCCTGACTGGAATAACCACCGGACGGAGTAGGTGTACCTGCAATCTGAACACCTGCATTCGGGGTAGAATGCACGATCACTGCACTCTTATCAGCACACTGTCCGAGAATGATCCATGTATGTCCACTGTCATATCCCACATCTCCGGGATATACTGTCCAGTCATCACTTGCCAGATTCGCCTGAGTGAGAATACTTCCCCAACCCATGGACTTATAATAAGAACCAATCTCACCGGAAACTACCGTATATCCGCTTCCTACACCGGACTTACTCTGCATTACCTGATAAGCTGACCATCCTACGAAACCGGAACAGTCAAAACCTTTTGCTCTGTTGGCTGTGCTGAGATCTCTGTAGTTATTGTAATCATAACTGCTGCTCTGACTGTTATAGAAATCAGTCATTGTCTGACTTGTTCCTTTTCTGGTGGAATCATTCCATCCGCCACCCCATACGTACAGAGCCTGACCAACAGGCTGTAATGCACCTGCCAGATAATTCTTGATTGTTCTGGAACCGGTCGGACTTGTAGTATTGCTCAATATACCATTGGAATTAAAATGGTATTTCTGTCCATCAATTGTTACATCTCCGGTAGCCATCACACCGGTTTCCTTATCAAAATAATACTTATTTCCATCAATTGTCGTCCAGCCTACAGCCATCTTGCCGCTGCCTGTATTAAAATAATATTTTTTTCCGTCGAGTGTCTGGAAACCTTTTGCCATAATTCCGTCTTCAGTTTCAAAATATCTGTATTCATTGCTGGAATTCTTTGTCCAGCCGGTAAGCATATAACATGCACTTGTAAAATATCTGGTATTTTTCTTACTGTCTGTAAGGAATGTCTTGCAGGCAGCCACTCCACTGTTACTGTAGAAATAATATCTCTTTCCCTTCAGTGTCAGCCATTTCGTCTGCATGAATCCGGTAGATGGATCAAAATATCTTTTCTGATCCTTTGAATCAGTGACCCAGCCTGTCATCATGATACCAGCCTGTTTACTGAAATATCTCTTTCGTCCTTTACTGTCAGTAACCCAGCCCTTTACCTGAACACCGGTCTTTGTGTTAAAGTAATATTTCTTTCCCTCAAGTTCCAGCCAACCCTTCTGTTTAGAGCCATCTTCATTTATGTAGTATGAATCTCCGTTAATAGTTACAAAACCTGTTTTCGTTGCAGCCTGTACATTTGCCGCAGTAAAATACATGGAAACTCCCACAGCAAAAAACAGCAGAAACAGAAGTGCCCCCCAGATTTTAAACTTCCTGTTTACGTTTTGCATACATACCTTCCTTTTCTTTTTTCGTTATCAGAGCGTGTCTGAAAAGTATGAATCGTAGGTATCGCTCTGATATCTCACATACTTCTCAGATACGCTCTAAGGTTTAACAAAGTTTTTTACAATGTTGTTACGTTTCTATGACCCTATTATATTACACTTTAAATAACCCGTCAACAGACAAGTAAAATTCTGTTAAACATTCACTAATTTTTCACAGTCTGTTCCATAAAAAAAGAGACAAAGTCCACAAATACTTTGTCTCTTTTCACAAGATAACACTGTGAAATATAACCTGTATACCTGTTTTCTCTTTATTTTTTCAACAGACAGAATATTATCTTATATCCCTGATCACAACAGATGCTTTCTTAATTCAGCACCATCAGCAGCACATAAATAAGCAGGTGCCACATCAAATACGGTCTTCGCACCACTCTGTCCTTCTTTATTCATACGATATGCAGCTCTTGCATATGCAACAAGTACAGAAGATGTAAACTCCGGATTGGAATCCAGCTTCAGACTATATTCGATCACATGATTGTTCTCATCATTCCAGCCCGTTTTTCCGGATCGGATCACGAAACCGCCATGTGGGATTCCACTGTGATCTCGCTTCAGTTCTTCTTCAGAAATAAAATGTACAGTTGTGTCATAGTCAGAGAAATAGTTAGGCATAGTCTTGATATCATTCTCAATCTGTGCCAGATCCGCACCTTCCTCTGCAACTACAAAGCATTCTCTTGTATGTTTCTGTCTTGTTGTAAGATCCGGATTTTCTCCGTTTCTCACTGCTTCCAGTGCTGCTTCAACAGGAATTGTATACTGTTTTGCATCTTTTACGCCTTTGATACGGCGTACTGCATCTGAGTGTCCCTGGCTTACACCCTTGCCCCAGAATGTATAATCCTTTCCGTTTGTAAGGATTGCATTTGCATAGAGACGGTTCAGTGAGAACATTCCCGGATCCCAGCCCACTGAAATAATTCCGATATGACCGCTTTCTTTTGCAGCTGCATCTACTGAATCAAAATGCTCAGGAATTCTTGCATGTGTATCAAAGCTGTCAATTACATTAAACATCTTCGCATATTCCGGTGTCTGTTTCGGCAGATCTGTTGCACTTCCGCCACAGATGATAAGTACATCGATCTTATCTTTCATTTTTTCGGCATCATTGACAGAATATACCGCTGCTGTCTCTGTAAGGATTTTAACAGTTTCCGGAGCACGACGTGTAAATACAGCAACAAGCTCCAGATCCGGATTATGTTTGATTGCGCACTCTACACCGCGGCCAAGATTGCCGTAGCCTAAAATACCAATACGAATACTCATTATGATTTCCTCCTGTAACTTTAATTATATGTTCGCAACTGTTGCATATCATTACAGTTGCACATTATCACTTTACTATAGTAATATTTTCACTTTTAATTGTCAATCCAATTATTACCAAAATTCCATTGCCGCAGGCAATCTGGAATGAATTTTGGCTACGTTACTGAGAACGGAGTGAACAATAACGTTTTAGCAGCAAAATATGCCGCTTCCCGGGCAACACAGACTGCATGCCATATTTGCCAGGCACAGCTTCATACAATAATCATCACCGCCTGTCGGCATACCTCCAAAAGGATTCTGCATCTCCTGATACCAGTTTCCTCCGCCTTCCATCTGCTGCAAAACCATCTGATACTGTACATTATCCGGTTCCAGACGGATAGCCTGCTTAATATCATTCAATGCATTTACGTTATTTCCAAGTCCCATGTTTGCCATGGAAGACAGATAATACCACTGTCCGTTCCTCTGTGAAAGTGACTGCAGAACATTCATAGCCTCACGATAATGACCGCTCTGGATATAATTGGCTGCCGCCTGCCTGCGCATAGACTCTTCATCCTGATAGCCAGAGTCTGCCTGTCCGGAAAATCCGCCAAAACCACCGTAATTATTGCTGCCATAATTCCCGTAACCGGCTCCCTGCTCTCTTTCCTTCATAATCTGCTCATAAGCCTGCTGAACCTGCTTGAATTTCTCCTCAGCCTGTTCTTTATTCGGATTGTCAATATTGGCATCCGGATGATACTTTCTGCTCATCTTACGATATGCCTTCTTCACTTCCTCATCGGATGCATCTCTGGAAATCCCCAGTATACTGTACGGATCAATCATTATCTTTCTCTCCTGCTTCTTTTCTCTTCTTATGGATCACCTCAAACCGGCACCATACCCCTGAGTAAAGAATATTTCTCAAAATATCAGTGTATTTTATAATAGGAAGTTTCTCAAACTCCCTGCAGGTCTGCGCCATCATCATGATCAGAATCCGGCGTACCTGCTCATCGAACCCTTCTATTATATATTGTTCTGAAAAAGGATTGTAATTTTTATTTTTTATATCCTCTTCCACATCATCGTATGCATCCAGAAGATAAATAAATTTGCCAAGAAAAAATCCCATTCTGCGCAGAGTATCTTCCCATACATCCTGTTTCCATGCAAAAATCTCTTCCATAATTTTTCCGAAACAGCCCGCCATTTTGTCAATGTCTTTTTCTCCGGATTTCTCCATCTCAGACAATTCACTGAGAAGCTTCTGTATTCTTCGGGATTTATCCGGATATTTCTGATCCAGTTTTTTCACTTTTCCCTGAAGAACTTTTGAATAACCAAGAGCAGTTACTTTTTTTTCATCCTCCCAGTCGTCCCGGCATTTATAATAAGTAAGAAGTACATTCATATCTGCCGCATATTCTGTCACTGTATTTCTTCTGACCGGCTGTTTACATACCGGGTGAATGATACATCTTGTGCTTCCCTTTTGTGTGGGCGGCTCATAAAGCGCACTGAGAAGAATCACCACAAATGTCATATCATAAGTCAGAGAAATCTGTCCTGATATTCCATATTTACTTTTGAGTTCTCTGCACAAGCCACAGTAAAAGGATCTGTACAGATCAAAATCTTTAAACTTGATTTCAGGCTTATTCATTACTATATAACCAAACATAATTCCTCCAGCCCATAACTTATGATGATCTGCCAGAGCGTGTTTGCAGCAAATCAACGTCTTTTGATAAACTTCTCATGACATTTCGGACATTCAATCTCTACCTTCTGTCCTTTTCCTCTGGGAATACGAATTTTCTGTCCACAACCCGGGCAGGTATAGATATGATGTGTTTTTCTCTGCTCCATCATATTTTTCTCTCTGGTAAACCGGCTGCGGATTTTCTGAGTATATCCCAGATATTTCTGGTTTTCCGCATATCGTGCAGAGATATTTCTGGAAAGGATTCTGAAATATGTATAAATGATAAGAATAAATCCAACTGTATCCAGAACGCCTCCGGCTGCGTTTTGTCTCATAAAAGAACCTACAACAATGACGAAAAGTGCCACACCGAGAGTGAATCTTGCAAAATTATCCACTCCATAACGCCCCTGCATGAATCTGTTTAATTTGTCTTTCATTAAACTACCTCTTTTTTACTGTTTGTAATGCATTTTTTTACTCTCTGACAAGAACTTTCAGGATCTCTGCAATATACATGGTATGGTAGTCTTTCTGCGGATACCACTTACCGTCGTTTTCCCCGGCATCAAAGCATTCCGGTTTAATCTCATCATGATACATTTTTTTGCAGACCATGATCATGTCAGCTTCTTCAATTCCGGCTGTTCCGTCTGTAAAGTAAGGAGTCAGTCCTGCTTCTTTAATCTTGTTATCCGCATTTTTTCCGGAAACCTTTCCGCAATAATTTAATGCCTTGCGATACTCTTCTCCCAGAACAGAAATTGTAAATGTATCTTCCCTGTCCACAAATTCCTTGGTGTATCTCTGAGGACGGATATACACTGTCACTGCGTTCTTTCCCCACATAACACCCATTGCACCCCAGCTTGCTGTCATGGTATTACATTTTTCTTCATTTCCGGCTGTAATCAGCAGCCATTCCTTTCCAATCTTGGTAAATGGATTCATTGTCAGTTCTTCTGCCTTTACTTCTCTGAAACTCATAATATTATTTCCTCTCTTTCTTTATTCTCAAACATCCGGAATCCTCTGCTCTGCTACAGAAATCCCTGTTTTCTCAAAAATCTTATCGTGCAAGTACACTCTGGCTCTGATATCATATTATATAATTATCTGTCATTGCATACCTGGAATATATAAAACTTCAGATAGTAAGACTCATCTGCCGCCCACAGGATCGGATGATCCGGTGCCTGTGTCCTGTATTCTACCTGGCGAAGTCTTTTATGTACATTCTTTGCCGCCTGTCCGATGGTTTTGGTAAATAATTCATAGTCCATAAAATGAGAACAGGAACAGGTTGCCAGAAATCCGCCGTCTTTTACCAGTTTCATGGCACGCAGATTAATTTCCCTGTATCCTTTTACTGCATTCTTAATAGAATTTCTGGATTTGGTGAATGCCGGAGGATCAAGAATCACAACATCAAATTTCTCACCCTTTTCTTCCAGTTCTGGAAGCAGTTCAAAAACATCTTCACAGATAAATTTCACACTGTCAGATAAACCATTCAATGCCGCATTAGCGGTTGCCTGATCTACCGCCAACTGAGATGCATCCACACCGGTTACACTTTCAGCACCTGCAATTCCGGCATTGAGTGCAAAGGAACCTGTATGTGTAAAGCAGTCCAGAACTTTCGCACCTTTGCAAAGCTTCTGGATTGCCAGTCTGTTATACTTCTGATCCAGGAAAAATCCTGTCTTCTGCCCGTCCTTTACATCAACTTCATATTTTACGCCATTTTCTTCAATCTGCACAAGTGTTGGAAACTCTGGTCCTATAAAACCCTTAACCATTTCCATTCCTTCCTGTTTGCGCACCTTCACATCGCTTCTTTCGTAAACACCGCGAATAGTGATCCCATCTTCTGCCAGGACTTTCCTGAGGAGTTCTACGATTGTTTCTTTAAAACGATCGATCCCCAGAGCCAGTGACTGAACTACCAGTACATCCGAAAATTTATCCACCACAATTCCCGGAAGGAAATCTGCCTCTGCAAAAATCAGACGACAGCATCCTGTATCTACCACTTTCTTACGATATTCCCATGCATCACGTACACGCTTCTCCAAAAGTTCTTCATTAATATCAACATTTTCATCTCTGGTCATAAGACGTACCGTAATCTTAGAATTAGTATTAATGAACCCTCTTCCCATAGGATATCCGTCAAAATCATGGACAAGTACAATATCACCGTTCTCGAAATTTCCCATGACTGTATCTATCTCATTATCAAAAATCCACATTCCGCCGGATTTCAGAAGTCTTCCCTCTCCCTTTTTCAGAGTTACTACTGCCATTCCCATTCGTATTTCTCCTTGTATTTTTTATGTTTATCTTTTGTCAATTATATGACTCTGTTTTCTATAGCAGCCCTCATAAATAAGTTACTGTTCACTCCGTTCCCAGCAACACGCTTCGCGATGCAGGAAATATGAACCTCCTTGTGCAATGCCCAAGGAGTATCGTTTGCTTCGCAAACTTAATTTATGCTAATCGCATAAATTCGCGCGGTATGTCTCGGGTTTTCTGTGACCTTCGCTCACAAAAAACACCTCGCGGGATATTACCAGTGAACAGTAACATAAATAATGCATTTAAGACAGTTTCAGGTTTCACACTCTGATGGGCCGGATTAAGATGCATTATTTACGAGGATTGCTATAATCACATCATTTTATCACATTCATCTCATTTTTTCCATACATAACAAAAAGCAGCTGGCAAAATCGCAAAAATTTCACCAACTGCTTTCCATTACTATTATTGTTTGCTGCTTTTCACAACCTGTGCAGGGGACTTCCCTGATTCGGTTAACTCCTTAAGAAGGATACATCTTGGCAGACCTCCGTAACAGAGTGCCGTTCTCTTAACTTCATATCCATGGCTTTCCATATTATGTCTGCTGAACTGATTATCCGGATGTATGGTGCACATCAGATAATAATATTGGTCTGTATCCAGCAATCTCTCCGCTTCTTCCAGCATATGCCCCTGCAGCCCGTTTCCCCTGTATGCACAACACACAACTGCCGAATCCATGACTGCAACATGGGAAAGCTGTTCCTCATCAAAATCAAGATAAGTTCCCAGATTATCTTCCCTGTTTTCAGGATATTTAATAATGAAGAAACCCGCAACAGAACCATCTGCTGTCTGTGCCACGATCACAAAGCCCTGTTCTTCTATATGTGTCCTGACATATTCCTCATCATCAGATACAAACCAGTCCGGATGCTCTTTATCATTCTTCGCTTCATGCATAACAGCCATGATCTCATCCACATCTGTCATCTCTGCTTTTCGTATCCTGAACAATACCTTTGCAGAACCATCCTTATTCTCTGAAATCTGCATGATGCTTTGATTATTCTGCATTTTCCTCGCCGCCTGCAGTCTCTGTGGAATCTGCATCCGTTGTATCATAAGTCTCTGTGCTTTCTCCGTAGAGTTTCTCAAAGAATTTCATTGTTTCATTATATAAGGTCTGTCTGTCATCATCTGAAAGTTCTCCAAGCTCCGGACTTGCCTGTGCATCTGCACTTAATCCGAAGATTTCCTTCATGGACTTATCTACCATATTGAGCTCTGTGCTCATGTAAATCTCTGTTCCATCTGCCTGATAAGAAGCTGTGCCTTCTGTAAGAATTTTCAGATATGCCTTCTCCACATCCTTAGTAAGAGCTGCACCATTTTCAGCGTCAAGAATTACAGAAGCTGTTGCTGTATCATCTTCCATAGCTGCTGTAAGAGCAGCTGCATCACCTTCGTATTCTCCCTTGCAGAAATTCTCAGCTTTATCAAACATGGTCTTCTGATCTTCTGTCAGTGCAGAAGTATCCAGTTCATCTGATGTGGCACTATTTTCTGTATCATCTGTTCCTTCATCGGAGTCTGTATCACCTTCATCTGTATTTCCAAGTGTACTGTCGTCCGTAGTCTCGTCACCATCCGGCTCCTGCGGTTCCTCTGTTTCGCTGAGGTCTCCGTCACCCTGATCGTCCCCGTCGTCCTCAATCAGACCTGAATCCTCCTCCAGCGATGGATTCTCTGTGGAACTCTCTACGATATCTCCGCCTAAAGCACTGTTATCCACATTGTTCAGGATATCATCACCATCTGCTGGATCACCTGCATTTACAGTGTCATCCTCTTCATCATCAATATCACCAAGCTCATCATTATCACCGGATGTATTCTGTTCTACCTGCTCCAGTGTTGCTTTTACATCATCATAATTGTACTCCTGCTGCGCAATCTGTTTCAGAAGCTCTACGATCTTATTAATCTGGTCAGAATCCAGATTTACATTATTCTGCTGAGCAACATTTACTACGATATTATAGATATCATCCACATTCTGGACATTATCTTTGATAACCTGTATCTTGGAGTTATTCATAACAGTAGTTGCATCATTCTTTCCAACCTCATCAGCCAGATTTCCTGTCACTACCATTTCCTCTGTAGCAAGTTCTTTCTTCGTGCTGTCAAGCTGCTCCCCTGTAGCTGTCTCGTACGCCATCTGAATACCTGTAAGCGCTCCGGTTCCGGATACCTCAAACGGGCAGGCTGCTACCACTTCACAGTTCTTGACACCTGATGTGGAAAGTGACGTTGCAATCATGTTACATGTTACCCAGTTAAGGTTGGCTGTTCTTACTTTGATACCGCCTGACTGAGTCGGCTTTACATATGCACAGCTCACTGTTCTGGTTCCGATCTGCTCTAACGGTACATAAGCACTCAGATGATCTCTCTCATCCTGATTAGTGATAGTGAGGATCTGTACCTGGTTACTGTCTACATTAAAATATTTCATCATTGTATTCTTCTGGTCCTGAGTAAGATCGGCTCCCAGCGTCACAACCTTCACTGAATCTGCCATTGTCGGTACAGCAGTTCCTGAAAGTACCAGACATGCACTGCATAAAAGTGCTGCTGCTGTTTTTACTTTTTTCATAATAGAAACCTCCCTGATATGTTATTTAAATTATTCAGGCGGATAATCATTTCATGCCTGTTCATTAATAGTAGTATTATAACACGTTTGAGTTGAGATTTGTAATTATTATTTATATCATTCCCAGTCCTTCCAGCAGGATTTTTGTACCTATGAGGATAAGGATAATACCTCCGCATAATTCCGCTTTGGATTTGTATTTCATTCCGAAAAGACTATCTTTACCCCTGCTGCTGAACAGACAAAGGTGATCACACCGATAAAGGATACTGCTGATACGATCTCTACTTTCAGAAAAGCAAATGTCACTCCCACTGCCAGTGCATCAATACTGGTAGCCACTGCAAGGATGAACATGGATTTTATATCCATATCCGCATTTACATGTTCTTCCTCTTTCGATTCTTTGATCATGCCGGCACCAATGAACACCAGAAGGACAA
>OKTZ01000549.1_pt1 | contig 12073 bp, 8 predicted proteins | sample 1606711 | NCBI WGS metagenome assembly OKTZ01 (sample SAMEA3882535, study PRJEB24775) | human gut metagenome | biome: human-associated habitat; feature: intestine environment; material: feces | place: Netherlands | collected 2009/2010 | reverse complement strand
GAATATAGACAACTTATTCTCAAATCCCCTTATAAGGATTACCTGTGTACCCATGACAATTTCAAGAGCCCATGATATAGCTCTAAAAGCAAATACCTGTGTTACGATACCACCAGCCATATAACGTGTTCCATACATTATAACAGTTGCGTGAACACCAAGAGCAACAAGTCCCATACCAATAGGAGCCATAAAGAAACTGAAAATACTACTGCTCTTATTTATAAGATCCTGGTAAGATTTCTCATCTTCAAGACCTATATAGTAACTCAAACGTGGAACACTGACACTTATAGCACCACTAATAACACCCGATATAAGCATGATCATTCTCTGACCATTGGCATAGTATGAAACCTGCTCAGGCGCACCTATCTTAGATACAAAAGTAAGATCAAGGTTAGTGTAGAGCATTCCAGCATTGGCAAGAAGGAAAAGGCCAATAAGTGGTTTAATAAGATGTTTAAAGTTCTCAAGAGGAACCTTAACAAACTTAACATCCTTCTTTATCCATAAATAACTAAGAAAATAGTTAAGAAACTGGCTTGCTGACATAATTATCGCATACTGAACAATATCATCTGCTTCTTTAACGAATGCAAATATAGATACTAACATAAGAATACGTATAAAAAGTGTCTTATAGAATAAAAACGTATAATTTTCGAAAGCTTCATTTATCCATTCAATATAGAAAATCTGGGCAATAAGCTGAACACCAAGAATAAGCATAAGTAAATGCACACTTGGACTCTTGCTGTAAATCGGCATTATAATAATATAAAAAACTGTTGTTACAGCTGTACAGAAAAGAGATATATAAAACAATGTAGAAAACATTGTATTAAGTTTTTCTGCGTTATCTTTAACCTTACTTATCTCCCTTATACCATAGTTATAAACACCAAGTGTTGCAAATGGTATAAACCAGTTAAGGTATGTATTAGCTATGTTAAATTCACCATATAACTGTTTACTTAAAATACGTGATAAATAAGCAGTAGTTATAAGTGGAAAAAATATATTTAAAAGTCTTACAAGTGTATTGGCTAACGCATTAAGCCTTATATCTTTCATAGAGTCTCTCCTATTTAAACCCCTGTTCTTTTTTCATATTTCCAAAATGGAAGTTTCAAAAATCCTACAACACTTCCAATTCCATAACTTACATGTAACAAGAAAAATAGAATCGGTAACAACAATTGCTGCCAATATTTCTTCTGCCCCTTCACTGCCATAAATGACATAAGGATTGCCAGACAACTATATGCTCCCCACATGAGTTTAGCTAACAAAGAATGGTGACAGACTGCAAGCGCAGATGTCACAACAATGCCTCCTACAAATGCAAAAGGCACAAAATGATAAATTGCTAAACACTCTGGGCACGCCTTTAATGTCAGTGCAACCCAATATCCATTTCCATATTTCTGTTTTAACATTCCTTTTAATGTATTACGTGTATGTTGATATGAAACAATTTCAGGACAATAACATAATTTAAATCCTGCTTTTCTCATTCTATAATGAATCTCATTGTCTTCTGTTCTACCTAACTCTTCATTATAAAAACCGATTTTATCAAATACTTCTCTTCTATATGCACCATGAAACAATGACTTGACATAAGTTTTTTTCTTTCCTGATCTATATGGTGCTATACTACTACCAAACATTGATTGTTCAGCTAATAGCAATGTATCTTTCCATGGTGTATGCTCATCAATTATATTTGGTCTAATTCCACCACATACACTTTCACCGCTTTCCAAAATTTCCACATTTTTTCTTATAAAATTATTTGGAATTGTCGCATGTGCATCAATTCTTATAATTGCATCACCAATATAATTCTTCAATGCAACATTCCATCCAGGCGCAAGCTTTTTCTTTTCATTTGAAAAAACACTTATTTTCAAAAAACTTTTTTCTGTTTCTCGAAATTTTTCCATAATGTCTCTTGTATGATCTGTGGACATACTATCAATTAACAAGATTTCCATCTTCTCATGATCATAATCCTGAGCTTGGATATCTTCCAAGAGTTTTCCCAAAACTTTTTCTTCGTTATAAGCAACAACGCAAACAGATACTATCATCTTACATTTCCCCTACTTCATTACTTGATCACAGCAATCACGGTTTTAATCATTGTACTAATATCACGTAAGAAACTGAACTTTTCAATCTCTCTCAAATTATACACCATCTTTGCCGGTAATACTTCATTTATATATACTTCATCAGCATTCTCTGCATTTTCAAGAAGTTTTTCTTCATCCTTATATTCTATACTTGTACGGGAAGTTACTCCTGCCGGTAAAAGAAATGTTGCCATCATTTCTTCTGTATAGTGAGCTGTATACTTCGGTACTTCCGGTCTTGTACCAACAAAAGTCATATCTCCCTTTAAGACATTAAACAACTGCGGCAACTCATCCAGGCGAACCTTTCTAAGCAGATGTCCCATTCTTGTAATACGCGCATCTCCTTTAGTTGTAACCTGCGTTCCCAGTTTATCTGCATGATTGACCATCGTTCTAAATTTCCAAATTTTAAATTTTCTTCCGTAAGTAGTTACACGGACCTGTTTAAACAAAACAGGTCCCTTCGAATCCAGCTTGATCATAATGCTCAGAAGGACAAGGATTGGTGATAAAATTACAATCATCACGAAAGAACAAACAACATCAAAGAGTCTCTTGATTTTCAGTTCTGTTTCATGTTTCTGCAAGATATCATAATAATATCTCACTTTTTCATTCTGCATTGCTATTGGCAATTCATCCCATTTTTTCATAAATTCATCCTTTTCAAGCTTTCTTATTCACTCGTTAATCTATTTACACAAAACAATTATAAACATTCCTTAAATGAAGTAATAATATACTCCACATCTTCATCTGACAATTTAGTATGAAGTGGTAATGTAATCTCATTCTCAAACATATGATAAGCATTCGGATAATTTTGGATATCAAATCCAAGATCTTTATACGCTGTCAGAAGTGGCAAAGGCTTGTAGTGTACATTTGTAGCAATCCCTTTTTCTGCCATCTTTTCAATAATCTGGTTGCACTCTTCTCTAGTCTTTCCATTCACCCTGACAAGATACAGGTGACCACTGGACTGCTCTGTTTCAGTATAGTGCTCCAGAACCGTGACATTTTCATTCTTAAATGCTTCATTGTATCTCTCAATAATAGTTCTTCTTCTCTTAAGAAGCTCCGGATAACGTCTCAACTGTGCCAGTCCAAGAGCAGCCATGATATCCGTCATGTTACACTTAAAGTATGGAGCGACAATATCATATTCCCATGCTCCAAGCTGTGTCTTGGCAAGAGCATCTTTAGACTGTCCATGTAAGGATAATAGCATAAACTGCTTATAAAGTGCCTCGTTGTCTACTCCTTCGATATCTCTCCAGGTAGCAGCTCCGCCTTCTGCAGTTGTCAGATTTTTCACAGCATGAAAAGAAAAACTTGTAAAATCTGCAATTGCTCCACATCTTTTTCCATTCTGTACTGCACCCATTGCATGAGCACCATCTGCCATAATTGCAATTCGTCCCATCTTCTTCTGAATCTCTGATTTCGGATGGAACATTGATTTCTTCTCTTCTGCGATCTCAAATGCTCTTGTATAATCACAGATTCTGCCGCCAAGATCAACCATGATAATTGCCTTTGTCTTCTCTGTCACAGCCGCTTCTACCTGATTCATATTCATCTGATAGGAGTCTTGGTTCACATCAACCATGACAATTTTCGCACCAACATGGGCGATCACACTCGCCGTTGCTGTATACGTATAAGCCGTTGTAATAACTTCATCACCTTCACCAATGCCAAGCACTCTCAAAATCATTTCTGCGCAGGCAGTAGCAGAATTCAGGCATACGACCTTGCTTGTGCCAATATACTCTGCCAGTTTCTTTTCAAATTTCTTTGTTTTTGGTCCTGTTGTGATCCATCCGCTTTTCAGTGTATCAACTACTTCTGTTATTTCTTCCTCAGTAATATCTGGTGGGGAAAATGCAATATGTCTGTTTTCCATTATTTTAATCCTCCATTACAGGTTTCTCATGACTGATCTTTCCAAGTTCACGCAATTCCTTATTAACTGCTTCGTCACGTTTCAAATCTTCCTGTCTGATATGATAAGTTGGGACAATTTCTGAAACGATCTGCTTTACATTCAGACTCTCATTCATAGCTGCTTCTTCAAGTTCGCGTAATCCGCTCAAGAAATGTACTTCATTAAACTCAAGTGGTTTTCCAATATAGATCAGATTGTTCTCTGTTTTCTGAATTCCTTCTTCTTTTACAAGAAGTTCTTCGTATAACTTTTCGCCCGGGCGCAGTCCTGTATACTTGATATCCATATCCACACCAAGTGTATAACCGGACAGCCGGATCAGGTTCTTGGCCAGATCTGCGATTTTCACCGGTTCTCCCATATCCAAGACAAAGATTTCTCCACCTTTTGCAAAAGCACCTGCCTCCAAAACAAGTGATACAGCTTCCGGAATTGTCATGAAGTAGCGGATAATGTCTGGATGTGTAACTGTAAGTGGTCCTCCAGCAGCCATCTGGCGTTTAAACAATGGGATTACACTTCCATTACTTCCAAGGACATTTCCAAAACGTACTGCTACATATTCTGTCTTAGAATATCTGTTAAATGTCTGAATAATCATCTCGCACATTCTTTTGGAGGCACCCATGATATTTGTTGGATTGACCGCCTTATCTGTTGAAATCAGAACAAATCTCTTCACACCAAATTTGTCTGCTGCTCTCGCTGTCTTATATGTTCCGAACACATTATTCTTAATTGCTTCATTCGGACTGTCTTCCATAAGCGGTACATGTTTATGTGCTGCCGCATGATAAACCACATCTGGTCTGTAAGTTTTCATTACAGATTCAATACGACTCGTATTTCTGACAGATCCTATCAGAACTGTTAAATTCAATTCTGGATGATTCAGTTTTAATTCCTGCTGAATATCATATGCATTGTTCTCATAAATATCAAAGATGATCAGTCTTGATGGTTTATATTTTGCAATTTGACGACAAAGCTCACTTCCGATTGAACCACCTCCGCCAGTTACCATAATGCATTTTCCTTCAATAAATCCACGAACACTTTCCAGATCAACTTTGATCGGATCTCTGCCAAGAAGATCTTCAATAGAAACATCTCTTAATTTTGATACGCTCACATCTTCTGTAATCAACTGATACATACCTGGCAAAATTTTCAACTTACAGGTTGTCTGATTACAAATTTTAAGAATATCTCTTGTCACCTTTGGCGAAGCGGATGGAATTGCCAGAATAATTTCATCGACATCGTATTTCTTTGCTGCATCCAGGATGCACTCTCTTCCTCCGATAATGCGAACACCATGGATCAGCTTTCCTTTTTTATGTGGATTGTCGTCAATAACTCCAACCACTTTGCTATTCAAATGCGCACTATACTTCAACTCCTGGATAATCATACTTCCTGCTTCACCTGCTCCAATTACCAAGGTATGATAAACATGTCCTTCCGGTTTTCGCAATCCGCTTTTCAACACCCAGAAAATTCGATAGGAGAATCTGGTAAATACTGTCGTACAAAGCAGTAAAAAGAAATAAAAAATATGATAGCTTCTAGGCACTGGAAGCACCAGGATCTGCATTCCAAATGCCTGGCAAATTGTCGACAGGAAACATGCTGCTCCTATCAGAGTCAACTCCCTTAATCCAGCGAATGTCCATACACTGTTATACAAATTTAAAAGCAGAAAAATCACCAAAGTAGTCACAATATTAATTACCATATATGATTTAATACTGTGAATGTACTCTAATGGTACCCATGCATATTTAAATTCATATCGAAAAATCAATGATAAGAACGGGTGCACAATCATCGTAAGTATATCAACACAGCATAATAAAATCATACGATTTCTAGAATTGTGCAAATCAAAAAACTTTTTCATCTTCATATCCTCTTTTTTAAATGTTACAATTTTTTTACATACAGTTATATAATAACAAATTTCACTTCATTTTACAAGCGTTCATTTGGAAGTACATATTTTGTACATCTTTTTATCACACTTTTCTTAAACTATGAGAAACACGCTCCGCGAGTTTCTCAAGTTATCGCGGCAGTCGCCAAGGTCTCGTGCAAGCACGGACTTTGGCTCGTTGCCCGCGTAAATTTAAAACAGATCTTATGAATGTCTTTAAATTCATAAGATCTGTCAATCATCTTATCGTTGATATACCAACATATCGTCTAATGCCTCTCTACTTTCCGATCAGACTATATGATATTTACTTTCGCATGCTATTTTTTTAAAAAATATGCAAGTATTTCCGAATAATTTCTAGCCGAATCTCCATTCATATGGCCATCATAATCTGTGTAAGAATTAATATCATGTGAAAACAACTCATAATACGTCGTATTAAAATTTAAATACTGAACTTTTTCTTTTCCGAAAAATGTTTCAAAATAATTCCATGCCTCTTCATAGCTCTCTTGATATTTTTTCAGTGTCTCCTCTGGAATTGGGGTTGTTACAGCTACAAACTCAATCTTTTCTTTTCTGCATAACTTAATTAATTTTTGTAGATATTCCATACTCTGTACATTAACTGTATCTTCGGAAAAGAGTTTTGGTTGTGTCATTTTCAACGTTGACGTATCTACCGCATATCGCTCAATAAATCCATCTGTATGGTATTCCTGTGAATCACTTTTTAAATCTGACACACTGTAATCTCTGTTCCACTTTTTGGAAACTGTTTTTGGTATCGATTGTATTTCATAGGATAATGAATACTCATACCAAGGAAACAATACACTCCGAAAATCACAATCCAGCAACAAATCTCCAAAATATTCGGCTTTAGAAACAGAGATTGGAAACTGATGATAAAAGAGCAAATAATTATTTCCTTCTTCTTTTTGAGTCGCAAAGTACCCGGGATCCACTTCATAAATGATTCGTTCTGGTTTCTGCTTCTCAAGCAATAATTTTGCTAAATAATATGCGTCAATTCCGTATTCTCCTCCAACACAAAGGTTATGTCCTGTCCTTCCTGTCACGGATGAAATTGTTTTGGGATCTATATTCATCTTTCCATGAGAAGTTCCCATAAAGATGTCCTGATGTTTCTGTGTCGTCACTGTATGAATATCATTTCTCATAAAAGTACATGGATACAATATATAATCCAGTCCAAGTAATATTACTATAATTAAAGCAATTGCTATAATCATTCTTCTTATTCTTTTAGAATTGTGCATATATAAATCCCCTCACTGCTGCTGTAGAGCCAAAAAATCCAATTGAAAGTAACAGTCCTGCATAAAGAATAAATTGAACCGCAAAACTTCTTTCTGAAATTTTCTCTCTAATCTTGATTCCACGTTCCTGTAATACACTTACAATAAACAAAACTATACATCCACCTAGAAGAATCATCAACGCATATGGCGTAAATGCAACTCCTTCTCTGCCCGCCGGAATCAGGAAAAGTTGTGTCGGCTCAAAGGATGTCACTGCATATTTCATCATTTTGACTGCTTGTCCAACTGTATCCGAACAATCAAAAAACCAGCTGATATTCACCAATATAAAAGTTCTTAAAATCATAAACACATGATACCAGTTTTCTTTACCTGTAATATGCAAAGACTTCTTCCACTTCTTATATTGATCTCCCATCATACCACTAAACGCAATAATTATGCCATTAAACATACCATATGCTATGTATTTCCATGCTGCACCGTGCCAGACCCCGACCAAAAAAAATACAATCAGGTTCGCCACACAGATTGGAAGCTTAACCGCAATCTTCTTCCCCATTTTTTTCTTAGCCGCTTTTCTGAATTTTCCCATCCATTTTGAAAGCGTTAATGGATAAAACACATAATCTTTCATCCATGTTCCTAATGTGATATGCCAGCGATGCCAGAAATCTGTAATGGATGTTGAAAAAAACGGTCGCTTAAAGTTTTCATCCAATGTTATTCCAAACATTTCCGAAATTCCAATCACTACGTCCATCCCGCCAGAAAAATCAGCATATAGTTGAATAGAATAAAACAAGACGCCAAATATCGCCAGTCCATGATACTGGTCAGGGTTTCCAAAAATAGCTTCTACAAAAACTACTGACCAGTCAGCAAGAACCATCTTCTTAAAAAATCCCCACAAAATTCTTTGTGTCCCCCGACATAATCTACTTAATTCAAATTTATGTCCTTCATACAACTGCCCTGCCATTTTACTGTGTCGTCCAATCGGTCCCTGCAGAATCTGCGGGAAATAAGATACAAACAATGCATAACGAAAAGGATTCTTTTCTGCTGTATCTCTTTTCCAATATACATCCAGTAAGTATCCGGACGATTGAAACGTATAGAATGATATTCCAAGTGGAAGTAATAGTTTCATTCCAGGGATACTCACATGAAATATCAAATTCATATTTTCAAGAATGAAATTCGTATATTTCACCACACCAAGCATTCCAAAATTAAGAATCAAGCCTGCAATCAAAAATTTCTTTGCTTTCCTCTTATTCTTACCAATCTGACTCCCTATAAGTCTTCCACTCACATATGTAACTATTGTTGAAAACAAAAGAAACAAAATATATTTTGAACCTGCCGCAAGATAATATATGTAGCTCATCACCAGAAGACCACACCATTGAACCTTCTGTGGCAGTATATAATAAATCGCTACACTCCCTGCCACAAACAAAATAAAAACATTTGATAATAATGACATATTTTCCTCTTTTACCCTAAAAAGGGATGGGAATATGCTCCATCCCCATCTCCTTTTCGTATACTTCTAATATAATAATCCATCATCCAGACATCCATCATCTCCTGATGACTCAGAATTCCCTGTATCTCCTGAATTACTATAGGATTCAGATGGAGCTGGATTGCTATTGTTATTGCTACTTGTAGAATTTCCAGAACTCTTCTGCTGTTTGGACGCCGCTGCTGCCTGTTCCGCTTCTTTTTTTCTAGCCGCTGCCTCCTCTGCAGCTTTCTGCTCTGCGGCTGCCTGTTCTGCTGCGGCCTGTGCTGCTGCGGCCTGTGCTGCTGCTTCTTCTGCGGCTTTCTGCTCTGCCGCCTGCTTCACTGCCAGTTCCGCTTCTTTCGTATCAATCTGTTCTTTAGATTCAATACTTGTATAGGTGAGATAAGCCACATCATCTGCATAACAAAGATCCCCTTTTTCGATATCTCCAAATGGGAATGCATGCAATTCTGCTGTACTGTCATCCTCAAATGTCAGTTGGACGTCATATCCCTGCTCTAAAACTTTCTCATCATCTGTTCCATCATTTTCTGTTGTTTCAGATTCTTCCGTCACATCTTCATTCTCGTTTTTTTCCAGAGCTTTGTAATAAAGATTTCTGCTTTCCTGATCAGCAAAAACATCTCCTTCTTCCAGCATATTCTCTGGATAAGCATCCTCATCTGTCAACTTAATCGCAATGCCTTTAATATTTTTTCCAGTTGCATTCTTTACTTCTACTTTAAATGCCTCTTTATCTTCCTGACCAATTGCTTTCAGTTCAGGTTCTTTTTTTTCTTCTTCAACTACCGGTGTCTCTTCTTTTTTACTTCCGCATCCTGTAACCGTTCCAGCCAGACCAATCATGCATAAGCAAAGAGTAACAAGTACCTTCCTTTTCATTCCTACTCTTCCTTTCTATTATTAATTCATTCTATAATAATTCGAATATCTCCAAGTTCCAGACATTCCATAAGAAATCTGATAACCATTTCTTCCTGACTCATGTGTAAAATCAGGATCAAAAACATATGTACTTCCATTCATATCAATCTCAACCCAAGAATGTACTCCCATGTTTCCACTTCGGAGTGGAACATATCCCGCAATCTGGTGTGCATCATATCCTAATAGTTTTGCCATATAATAGAAAGTCCCGGCCATAACATAACAATCTCCTGTTTTGGTCTTAAATCCATGAATCGCAAAATTTTTACTTCCTGGTGACGGATCATTCGAATAATTCACATATGGAAGATTTGCTGACCAGTTGTATGCTGCCCATAGATTCCAGCCAACCCGATTCAAAACATTATATGCCCCTTGATAAGCTTCATTATACACTCCATCTGGTGCAACTACATAACCATTGATTACTGTATTAACCGCCATTGCTCCCTCTGGTGCAACTGACGAATTTCCTGCCGGATATAAATAATACCAGTCATCATTCATTATGATCCATCCTGTTTCCATGGCTCCATTTGCATTCAGATGATACCAGTTTCCATTTTGTTTTGTCCATCCGGTTTCCATTCCACCACCACCATAGAAGTGATACCATCTTCCGTCAATTAGCATCCATTCGGATGCAACCATTTTACCGTCTCTTGCTGGATTTAAATAATACCAGTTATTATTCTGCTTAAACCAGCCTGTCTTCATAGCTCCTGGTGTTTCAGGACACTCTTTTTCCGTCTGCAGATAATACCAACTATTTTCATACTTTACCCAGCCTGTCGTGATTTTTCCATTCGCATCTGCGTAATATTTTTTTCCGTCAATAAGATTCCATCCCGGTTCAAGTTTTACATCTTCTGGTTTTTCTGAATTGCCTAAATTATCTGGTTCTTCCGATTCTCCTGCAGTCTCCGGATTCTCCGATTCCTTCGGCGTTTGCAAATCATCTTGTGCTTCCACCACCTCATTTGATTCCAACACAATATCTTCTTGTAAATCTGCCATTTCAGACTCAATAGTATCCTTTTCTTCAGGTAATGTCTCAGCATTAACTCTAGTAGGAACTGTTGCCACTGCCATCATGCAAATAGCACCAATAACAAGTTTTGACCAATACTTCTCATTCTTCACTTTTGTATTTCCTCTTTTCATTTTTCAACATTTACAGACTTTTCATTTTCTGAATCATCTTTACAATATCAACACCATATCCATCTGCTGCTGCCCATCCTTTATTCTCTGGGTTATTTGGAATCCCCAGCCATTCTACATAGATTGAACATCCGCGTTCTACGTATTTAAAGCGATTATCTACACAAGTCTGATTTAAATCCTTCGTTGATCCGTACGCTTTCAGATGTTGGATTTGGGCGCGCACACCTTCTCTTACATCTTTAAATGATTCGCCTGTAACACCATTTCCGGTTGCACCCATTCCCGCAAAATTATACTGTTCTGCCTTAACATCACCCTTGAACTGAAGCCAGCCTGTTTCTTTCATTGCCTGTGCAAAAGCAACCTCCGCTTTAATACCTTCTTTTTCTGCTTCCTCATAATAGATCTGACAGAACTCCTCTAGCGTAGAAGCTCCTCCCTTTTTCATAATATCCGTTGGATAAGAGTATTTACTCTGTCTAAAATAATCTGTCATCTGTTTCACTGAAACAGATGTTGTTCCTTCTATCAGATATGTTCCTTCCACAACTTTACTTTCGATATTCCCCTCATCCTTCTTTGTCGAAGTGTTCCCTCCATTATTAATAGTACCATTATTGTCTGTTATATCTGTATGTTTTTTTGAAGCATCGTAAACACCATTATCGTCAAAATAATACCAAGCACCTTCTATCTGCTTCCAACCTGTCTGCATAATTCCACTCGATTGATCGAAATAATATTTCTTACCATCGATTACATACCAGCCTGTTTTCATGGAGCCATCATTTCGATCTCCGAGATAATACCAGACATCTCCCAGTTTCTGCCAGCCTGTTCTCATATAACCATCATCTGTTCCACCAAGATAGTACCAGCTATTATCTATTTTTTTCCAATCGGTCTGCATTCTTCCATCTTCTGACCCGCCTAAATAATACCAGTTTTCATTCGGTTTGTACCAACCCGTTTTCATGGAGCCATCTCCAGCTTTTCCGAAATTATACCAAAAGCCATTAATATACTCCCAACCGGTTTTCATTGCTCCATCATTGGCATCTCCAAGATAATACCAGACATCTCCCAGTTTCTGCCAGCCTGTTCTCATATAACCATCAT
>OKTZ01000527.1_pt1 | contig 12394 bp, 8 predicted proteins | sample 1606711 | NCBI WGS metagenome assembly OKTZ01 (sample SAMEA3882535, study PRJEB24775) | human gut metagenome | biome: human-associated habitat; feature: intestine environment; material: feces | place: Netherlands | collected 2009/2010 | reverse complement strand
AGCCCGCCCGCCACGGCGAGGTAGATCTTCTTCGCGCTGGTCATGGTACTCACTCCTTTCTACGCCGCGAGATGCGCGGCAGCGCCGCCCTTCTCGCCCTTACCCTTCCAGAAGGGCGAGGCAGCCTTCCTCGCCCAGAGCGCCGAGAGGCGCGCAATTTGTTTTGAGGCGGCCCAAGCGCCAGCACCAACGAAGAGCGCCACGCCGACGAGGCCGAGCCCCACGCCCGCCGAGGCGAGGGCGTACGGGAAGTGGCCGATGGTGACGCCGCTTACGGCAAGCAGGAGCTCAACTACGCCCACGCCCCCGAGTGCCGCCGCGACGATCCACACGCAGAGCGCCAGCACCCAGATGCAGATATAGACCGTGACGGCCACGGCGGCGAAGGCGGCGAGCAGCGGCACCCACACCGGGGAGCCCACGATGGTCAGCACCCACAGCAGCGCGGTGCTGCGCCGGCGCGTCCTCGCGATCGCGCGCGGCACGGGCAGGTCGTCGAGCGTGGCCTCGGCAACCTCGCCGGGGGCGCCCATGGCGGCCACGGCCTCCTCCTCGCTCATACCGTCCTCCATGCGGTCGGCGATAGCCTCCGCATAGAACGCCTTGGTCTCCTCCACCTGCTCGGCCGGCAGGCAGGCAAGCAGCTCGCCCAACCGGCCCAGAAACTCATCGCGCGTCATGGTGCGCCCCCTCAACGTATGCGTAAATCTCCCGTACGGACGGCCACTCGGCCAGGAACTCCTCGATGCGCGCACGCCCATCGTCCGTGATGCGGTAGTACCGGCGCAGCCGCCCGTTGTGCTCGGCAGAGCGCGCCGTGATGCACCCGGCCTTCTCCAGGCGCTTGAGCAGCGGGTAGAGCGTCGACTCCGTGAGCCCCATGCTCGCCGGCACGTCCTTCACGATCTGGTAGCCGTAGGACTCCTCGCCGGAGACGGCCGCGAGCACGCAGGCCTCCAGGAAGCCGCGCTTCATCTGGGCCTCCATCCGCACACCTCCTCTCGTCATATACTATGCTATACACACTATACGATGCAAGGTATTAGACGTCAACTCTCATCGCGAAGATTCTCCGGCCCCTGCGCGCTGCGAACGTGATGTCGCGGGGCGGTTGGCATTATGCATGAAACGTCAAGTAACGCTCTTTTGATCCACTTCCACTCGGCCCCATATGCCTTGTACAACGCCCCCTTCGACCTCGGGTTCAAGAGAGCCGCTAGTCTTCCTTTATACGTTCGGCATAATCGTCGGCGATACCCACAAATTCCAGTCCCGAGCAACAGGAGTACAATTGCTGCTATTGTTGCCAGCTGTTGGGAGATGGAAGATGGACTGCGATGGCTACCCATGCGTTCCCATGCCGTTGATGTGCACCGCCTTTGTGCCGGGGCAGATTGACGCTGCGGTTGCAGGCATTTCCGACCCCGATTCGCGCGCCATTGCCACAGCAGAAGCGCTGTACTTTCGCGGGCAGGCCACCCTCGCTGCCAAGACGGCGCGCCCCTATCTTGACGCCACCGATCCCGCACTGCGCTATTCCGCATGCTTTATCTGCGGATACGCCAGCCTGTCGCTCAACCGTATCGCCGACGCCCGCCGGTGCCTTGCTGGCATCCTCGATACGCCGGCCGACGAGGAATCATCCGCTATCCACGCCACGCATATCCTGTTCGCCTCGGCCGCAAGCGTCCTGCTGCACTTGCCTTCCCCGTATTCTGCCGAAGAGTTTTATCCACTTGCGGCGCATCTGCCCGAAGGCCTGCGCCTGTTCGCCAGCTACGTGATGGCGCACGCCTTGTATCTGCGCGGCGAATACGGCCGCAGCCTGGGCATGGCGGAAAACGCCCTGATCATGAAACAGGGAAGCTATCCGATCTCGGAACTGTTCCTGCACCTGGCAGCCTCCATGGCATGCATGAGCCTCAAGGACATCGACGCCGCAAAGGCACACTTCGGAGCCGCTTGGGGCATTGCGCGCCCCGACGGCCTTATCGAGCTCATTGGCGAGCACCACGGCCTTTTACAGGGGCTCATCGAGGCGTGCCTAAAAACGCAATACCCAGACGACTTCGCGCGCATCATCGAGATCACGTACCGCTTCAGCTACGGCTGGCGGCGCATCCACAACCCTGATTCGGGCGAGGACGTGGCCGACGATCTAACGACCACGGAATTCACCATGGCCATGCTCGCCTGTCGTGGGTGGACCAACGCCGAAATCGCACGCCATATGGGAGTATCGCCGGGCACCGTCAAAAACCGCCTATCAGGAGTGTATGCCAAGCTTGGTATCGGAACTCGCGCCGAGCTGGTTGCCCACATGTTGCGCTAGCGGCAGACTGCCCGTCGTATCGAAAGCGCTCTGGGGTCCTGGCGCTTTCGCTCGATCAATTTGGACATTTTGGCCCTTGAACGGCACTACCACCACGGGGCACCTTCTCGCAAAATTGGATTATTTCCACCGATACCTGCGGGATGGGAGCCAAAGATGCTTGATCGCCGTTCGTTACTTGTTGCCGGAGCGTCCTCGCTGGCGAGCGTTATGTTGCCGCGCGTGCCGGGAAGCGCAAACGCCTTCATATTGCCGTTCGCGCCCACCGAAGCCTATGCCGACGAAGAAGACCCCTTCAGGGTGCTCGTTCTCTCGCGCACCATGTTTGGTGTGGTCGTGGTCGACGTCGCCAACAAGAATACGCCCATCACGGGTGCCCAGGTCACGCTCACATCGCGCTATGCCGCAGGCAAGCAACTCGCCGCCACTACCGACGACGAGGGCACGGCCATCTTTGAGGTCGCCCCTCTTGCGGAAGGCTACGTGGACGAGACGACGCTTCTCGACGCGTACGACTTTAACGGCGGCATCTCCATTAGCATGGCGGGCTACCGTGATGTCGAGATTCCCCTTGCGCGTATCCAGGGCGGCACCGCCATAACCGCGCCCACGCGTCCGCTTTCCGACGGCGAACCGTACTTCCGCCAGCTCACATTCGACGAATGGGACATCCAGTACGCTGAAGCCACGTTTATGGCATTGCCGAAGAACGACACGGCAAACGAGCAGCCCGATACGCACGCCTTTACCGTGCAGGCGCATCTGCCACAGGGTGGACAGGCAACGCTGCGCATCAACAAAGTGACGCCCGCCGCGGGCAGCTCATCCGAAACCGTCACGCAGATCGGCCAAGTCAAGGCCAGCGCATCGGGCGCGGATAATCTGGCCACGTTCACACTCGAAGACAAGTTCCTCGACGCAGCATCGGGTCTTCTGGAAGAAGGGTGCAAGCTGCGCTTTGCGCTCGACTACCAGGGCAAAACCTACACGCTCTCCTCCCCCATGGCCGTTGTCACCGCGCCGGCCGCAAAGGCAGAATCGGGCTCGACCACTATCGTCCCCACTACCATGGACCAAGAGATTACTCCCTTTGATTTCCCGGCGGCGTTTCCCGGCATCGGCGGCAACAAGTTCACCTGTTGGATGCCCACATTTCCGATCCTCTTCGATTTCTCGTTTGCTGGATACGTGCTGTTTGGCGGAGGATACAAACCGGTCGGCTACATGAACGATTCGGGCAATCCGGATCCGGAATACTGGAAGAAATCGCCGCGTGAGTCGGGCGCCAAGCAGGCAAACCGCTACCTCGACGAAATGGAGGGGAAGTGGAATCAGTACAAGAGTATGAGTGCCGGTTCGGGCACCGATCCAAGAAACACCAAGCTGCTTCGTCACCACTGCACGCTGCTGTTTACGATGGATATCGCCACACAGCTGTACGGCTCGCTCGCCTACGATTGGGTGGGCAAAACCTGGGGTAACAACAACGACCCCGCATACGGCAATATTAAGGCCCTCTTCCAGGTAAGAACCGACCTCAATTGGACCGAGCAGTTTACCCTAGGACCGGTGCCGTTTTTCCTAAACGTCAACCCCTGGGTGCTGGCGAAGCTGGCGCTCGCCGTGGGTGCCCACACGCACGGCAGCGGCGCGGCGTTTTTTAAAAACATTTCGCTCGACTATTCCAACACGTCGGGCTCATTCACCATCCAGATCGGGCTTGCCGTCACCTTTGGCGCCGGCGTTGCAGGCGTCGCTTCGTCTGCCGTGCGCGGCGCCGCATCCCTCACGCTGTTCATTGGGTACGAGAAGGCAGATGGACACCAGCTTCCGCGGCTGCGCGTAGGTGCAGACGTCGATGTCGATGTGATACTCCAGTTCGTCATGTTCAAGTGGACCACCAAGGCTTGGTCGGGGTCGTGGCCCACACTCCTCGATTCGTGGAATATGTCGGTGAACAATGGCAACCAGTATGTGCTCCAGCGCTCTGAGCTCGCATTGGGTGGAGATACGCCTTACACGTTGGATGCCCGCTTCGGCACGCCCAGCAACATCGAGGCGGGCGGCGTGCCGCAATTTATCGCATCGGCCACCATTGTCACCAATTCCGAGCTGCTCGCACGCGCCGAGGTTGCAGCCACCGCGATAAACGTCGCGCCTGTCGTGCGCGATTGGGATCAAGCGGTCACGCGCATTGAGCTCGAGGCGGACGCGGAGAGCGACGACACGGGACAGATTGAGCATTTCATCCATGCACTGATAGAGAACGACGAAAACGCCGCGCCGATGTATGAGTACACCTATATCAGGCAGGCGACGAACGCCGTTGCGGACCCCAACGCCAATTCTGCTGGTGTATCGGAGGACGAGCGTGGCGGCATCAAGCCCTCGAGCGACAACGTGCTGTTTTCCGGCGTGCTCAGCGAAGCTCACATGAAGCTGGCAATGATTGCCGGCGTAGAATGCCTGTTCCGTATCGCCTCGGTGCGCTACGGCGACAATGGCCGCTCGCGCCTGGTGGTGCACACAAAGGCAAACGGCACGTGGTCCATCCCCACGCCCGTGGACTTTCCCCTTGGGTTTGGCGAGGGCGACGTGGAGCGCGACGGCATATACGATTACGACTTCGACGTGGTGGAATATACGGACGGAAGAGGAAACCAGGACGCCTACGTGCTGCTGGTCTCGGGCGAGCGCCCCGCCGGCGACAACACCCTTTTCGATACGGCAAGCACAGCCGGCATACTGTCCGTTGTACGCCTGCGCATAAGCAACGACGGAGTTCGCGTGGTATCGCACACGTCGTGGCGCAGCATCTCGCGCGGCCACCTTCAGGAGGATGGCTACCATTGCCTGCAGTGCCCACGCATCACGGTGGGCAAGACTCTTGTCGACGGACGTCTGTCGGGCGCCTACCTCCACCGCCACGGAGCCACCGCAGAGAAGGCGCTCGGCAGCGAGGCCGAGGTTGCGCTGGAGTGCTTTACCCTGTGGTCGGACGTTTTGGGCGACAGCCTGACGTTCCGCCAAGTTCTTCGCTTTCCGCAAGCACCATCGAGTATCGAGCTGGGCGAGCCCGAGAATATCAATGGCAAAATGGTGGTGCCCGTTGCATACGAGACTGCAGGCGGTTGTGGCTGCGCATCGTACGCCGTGATCGGCCAGTCCATTGCGGGCTGGGGCGTTATGTCGCCAGATGCCACAGTACCCCACGCGGTGCCGTGGCCACAACATTCGGGCTTTTTGGCAACCGTCAACGAGCAACTGCAACATATTACTTGGACGCGAGGCGCATCGGCATTTGCAACGCAGCCCGTGGGTGCCGCAGGCTGTGGCCCGGCATCGTTTAGCGTAAGCAACAACGGCAGGTGCGTGCTCTATGTAGAGAACACCGATGGCAAGGTGGGACAAACCTACGACGAAGAAGGCAACCCGGTAGCAGTGATGGACAAGCACTTCCGCATCTTCGCCAGCACCTTGGCAGGCGATCTGTTCACGGAGCCGTTCGTGATGTGCGAGCTGGACCATCCCGTCGATCAGATAACGACATTTTTGACGTCGGGCGGCATGCTCTCCGCGCTCGCCACGCACATTGTGAGCGCGGAGAAGAGTGAGGCAGAGCTGCACGGCATCGAAGTACCCTTGGTGGCGTGTGCCACTCCGACGGGCGCGGTCGCTACCTCGGGCGCGGTGGTGCCCGGAGCAGCAGGCGAATCCTTCATGGTCACGGTGCGAAACGACGGCAACACCTTGCTGACCGCCGGCACGATCGATCTGTACCGAGAGGGCTCCAGCCAGCCGTTCTCCAGCGCATCCATCGGGTTCGGAGCGAATGCACGAATGGCATCGATCTACGATCCGGAGCTCGCCGAGGATGCTTCGGCCAACGACATGGCACACGTGAAGTACGCGCTCGAGACGCTGGGCGCACTTTTTGCAACGCACCCGCTGGTAGCCGACAACGGCAACGCCGTGCTGGCACCGGGTTGCACGGCACAGTTCCGCATGAGCTTCGCCATCCCCGAGAGTTGGAGCGACGAAGTGGGCAAACGCGTAACGCTGTATGCGAAGGCGCGTAATCTGGTGGCGCTCGATCCCGTAACGCTCGAGGAAATTCGACCGGGCGCAAACTCGGCGCTGGGTGCCGTACTGCACGAGCTTCATGTGCCCGACGCGGCATGCGAGCGCTCAGAAGTTCAGGTCGGCGTATGCGGCAGCGCGGATACGACAGGACTTCACGACGCCCCGATGACGACGGGCGGCGATGGTGGCTCGAGTGGCGGCGGTACTGACAAGGGCGGCGGCTCCGGCGGAAGCAGCTCCGGCAGTGGCAAGGACCACGGCAATAACAAGCGCTCCGGAAAAGCGGGCGCGCTTGCGGGCACGGGCGATGTCAACGCTCCCCTTACGGCAGCCGCTGCTGCACTCGCCGCGGCAGGCGCCGGCCTTATCGCCTACAGTGCCCGCCGCACGGCGCTCGAAACCGATACCGCTAATAAGGTCAATTCTGATAAGCCTCACTAGCTCTCAGTTACCTTTGCGAGAGACGCCGGCTCGGCTCATCGAACATCAAATGGGCTGGTTCTGGATACCCAGAGCCAGCCCGTTGCGAATTAGATGTCGTCAGAGGAGTCGAGTTCTGCCTCGAGCTTGGCACGGCGTCTTTTCGCCGTGAAAAACGTTGCGCACAGGCCAGCAAACGTGGCCGCGAAAATCGTCGCACCGCAGAACACGCCCGTGGCCAGGTTCGCCAACCAAAAGACGCTTTCGAGCGGTACGATCTGCGCCTCAGCGATACAGCGCATTGCGGCAATAACAAGCGCGAACGCGGCGCCGCTAAGACCGCTGACAAGCAGGAAATATCCAACAGGAAGATGCTCGGTTTGCCCAAAACGATTGGTATCGACATAGCCCTTCCGCGTTTGCAGTCCTGCGCAAATCAACATCACGAGAACGAGCCACAAATACATGGCTGCCTCGAACGGCGTTGCAAAGCCATGCGGCATTTCACTAGCGTCGCTGTGAACCCACGCAACCTGTCGAGCTATAAACTGGTAGAAAAAGATCATCAACATGCCAAACGAAAGCAGCACGAAGCCAATCTTGTAGATCTTCGCGTTCTCAGCCTCCAGGCGTTCATCCTTTGGGCCGGCATATTCACGCCACTTTTGCACGATTTTCAGATCTTCATATTTCATAGTGAACTCCTAAAGAGCATTAGGGTCGGCGTCGGTTTCGTCTTCCCAAAACAAGTCGTTCAACGTAACGCGCAGCGCCTTACAGATTGCCACGCACAAATTGAGCGTGGGGTTGTAGCCGCCTGCCTCGATAAGGCCGATAGTTTGGCGCGTAACGCCCACGGCTTGGGCTAAGTCAGCTTGCGAAAGGCCAGCCGCCGCGCGTGCCGCCTTCATGCGTAGGTTCTTTTTGCCCGGCATGGAGTTCCTTTCGTAAATATGGACAGATATCCGTTGCAACATGACAGAAATATATTGCATCAATCAAAAGATGTCAACTATATCTGTCATTATGAAAACCATGTCTGTCATCGCCATGCAGACATACCAATTTCGATTCGCTATTCAAACTTACTCGGACAGAGCCGACTCGGTTTTGTCCGAGTAAACGAATCTCCATCGAACTCCGAACGGTTGTTCGATGGATTTCGTGTTAGTTGGAATCGCCTATGGGCTGGGCTATGCTACCTTGACTATCTATATGACTTAAACGCAGCAAAGGAGCACCGAGAGAGCGAGTATGGCAAAAAACACCGCAAACTATGGTAACGACAGTATCCGCCAGCTCAAGGACGAGGAGCGCGTACGCCTGCGCCCCGCCGTCATCTTTGGCTCGGACGGACTCGATGGCTGTGCACACGCTGCCTTCGAGATCCTGTCCAACGCCGTTGACGAGGCGCGCCAGGGCTACGGCAAGCTCATCACCCTTACCGCCTTTCGCGATGGCTCCATTCAGGTAGAGGACAACGGCCGCGGCTGCCCGCTCGACTGGAACCCTTCCGAGAAGCGCTTTAACTGGGAACTCGTCTTTTGCGAGCTCTACGCCGGCGGCAAATACAACAACAACCAGGGCGGCGACTACGACTCGTGCGCGACCCAGTACGCCTCCGAGTACATGGACGTCACGGTTTGGCGCGACGGCAACAAGTACTCCCTGCACTTTAAGAAGGGCAAGGTTGTCGGCGCCAAGAAGAAGGCACTCGAGATTGAGCCCAGCGACGAGAACCGCACCGGCACCACCATCAAGTGGCGTCCCGATCTTGAGGTCTTTACCTCCATCAGCATTCCCCACGATTGGTATCGCGAGACCATGCGCCGCCAGGCCGTGGTCAACGCCAACGTGACCTTCCGTCTGCGCATCGAAGGCGACGATGGCGAGTTTTCCGAAGAGGACTTTTGCTATCCCAAGGGCATCGAGGACTACGTGCTCGAGAAGGTCGGTACCGACTACCTTACCGAGCCCTTCTTTATCGAGGCCGACCGCCGCGGTCGCGATCGCGAAGACCTGCCCGATTACAACGTAAAAATCACCGCATGCATGTGCTTCTCGCGCACCTTCATGATGCAGGAGTACTACCACAACTCATCGTGGCTCGAGAACGGCGGCTCGCCCGAGAAGGCGGCCCGCAGCGCTCTGACCAGCGCCATCGATGCCTACATTAAGCAACAGGGCAAGTACAACAAAAACGAGAGCGGCATTAAGTGGCAGGATGTCCAAGACTGTCTGGTGCTGGTGACCAACTGCTTCTCCACCCAGACGTCCTACGAAAACCAGACTAAGAAGGCCATCAACAACCGCTTTATCCAGCAGGCTATGACGGCCTTCTTTAAGGAGCGCCTCTCGACTTACCTGATCGAGAACAAAGACGCTGCCAACAAGATCATGGAGCAGGTGCTCATCAACAAGCGTTCGCGCGAGAACGCCGAGAAGACGCGCCAGAGCATCAAAACCAACCTGCAGCAGAAGACCGACATGGCCAACCGCGTGCAGAAGTTCATCGACTGCCGCTCCAAAGATAAGAACCGTCGCGAGATCTACATCGTAGAGGGCGACTCGGCAGCAGGCGCCATCCGCACCTCGCGCGATGCCGAGTTCCAGGGCGTTATGCCCGTCCGCGGCAAGATCCTCAACTGCCTGAAGGAGGACTATCCGCGCATCTTTAAGTCCGACATCATCATGGACCTTATGCGCGTGCTTGGCTGTGGCGTGGAGATCAAGGACAAGCGCATCAAGAACCTGGGCGCCTTCGACCTGGACAACCTCAACTGGAACAAGGTCATCATCTGTACGGACGCCGACGTCGACGGTTATCACATCCGCACGCTCGTGCTCACCATGCTCTACCGCCTGGTGCCCACGCTTATCGACGAGGGCTACGTGTATATCGCCGAGTCGCCGCTCTACGAGATCAACTGCAAAGAGAAGACCTACTTTGCCTACACCGAACTCGAGAAGAACGGCATCCTCAAGGAGATTGGCGACCAAAAGTGCTCCATCAACCGCTCCAAGGGTCTTGGTGAGAACGATCCGGACATGATGTGGCTCACCACCATGAACCCCGAGACACGTCGTCTGATTAAGGTGGAGCCCGAGGACGTCACCAAGATGGAGACCATGTTTAACCTGTTGCTGGGCAACGACGAGGCGGGCCGTAAGCGCCACATCTCCGAGCACGGCAAGGAATACCTGGACCAGCTGGACCTGCAGTAGCAGCGAATCGATAACGACGGCCCATAAGAAGTTCAAGAGGAAATCGTGGCAAAGAAGAAGACGAAGAACCAGCCAAAGAAAAAGCAAGTCAACGCCGAGAACGTCATTGGCCTGCACTCCGAGGTCACCGACCAGCCGATCACGCAGACGCTCGAGGTCAACTACATGCCCTACGCTATGAGCGTCAACGTCTCGCGTGCATTCCCCGAGATCGACGGCTTTAAGCCCTCGCACCGCAAGCTGCTCTACACCATGTACAAGATGGGCCTGCTCAAGGGAGAGCGCCAGAAGAGCGCCAACATCGTGGGCCAGACCATGAAGCTCAACCCGCACGGTGACGCCGCGATCTACGAGACGATGGTGCGCCTGGCGACGGGCAACGAAGCGCTGCTTGCCCCCTTCGTGGAGTCGAAGGGCAACTTTGGCAAGTACTATTCGGGCGACCTGAGCTACGCCGCCTCGCGTTATACCGAGGCCAAGCTCTCCCCCATCAGCGCCGAGATCTTCAAGGACATCGACAAGGACCCGGTCGACTTCGTCGACAGCTACGACGGCGCTATGAAGGAACCGCGCCTGCTGCCTACCACGTTCCCCAACATCCTCGTCTCGGCCAACAAGGGCATCGGCGTCGCCATGGCGTCCGACATCTGCGGTTTCAACCTCAACGAGGTCTGCACCGCCACCATGCACTACCTGCAGGATCCCGACTGCGACCTGCTCGAATATATGCCCATGCCCGACTTCTCGACCGGCGGCGAGATCATCTACCGCCGCGAGGAGATGGAAAAGATTATCGAAACCGGCCTTGGCAGCTTCCAAATTCGCTCCCGCTGGCGCTGGATTCCCGAAGAGCGCATCATCGAGGTGTACGAGATCCCCTACACCACCAAGACCGATGTCATCATCGAGCGCATCGTCAAGCTCTCCAAGGAGGGCAAGGTCAAGGAGATTGCCGACATCCGCGACGAGACCGACCTTTCGGGTCTGCGCATCGCTATCGACCTTAAGCGCGGCGTCGACCCCGACAAGCTCATGGCGAAGCTCTATCGCTCGACCACGCTTCAGGATTCGTTCTCGTGCAACTTTAACGTGCTCGTCGACGGATATCCCCGTGTTATGGGCGTGCGCCAGATTCTGCACGAGTGGGTCAAGTGGCGTATTGAGTCCACGCGTCGCCGCATTAACTATGACCTGGGAAAAAAGTCCGAGCGCCTGCACCTGCTGCACGGCCTCGAGGCGATTCTGCTCGACATCGACAAGGCTATCGCCATCATCCGCGGCACTAAGCTCGAGGCCGAGGTCGTGCCCAACCTTATGAAGGGCTTCGACATCGACGAGACCCAGGCCGAGTTTGTTGCCGAGCTTAAGCTCCGCAACATCAACGAGGAGTACATCCTCAACCGCACCAAGGACATCGCCAAGCTTGAGGGCGAGATTGCCGAGCTGGAGGAGATTCTCTCGAGCGAAGACAACATCAAGAAGGTCATCAGCGACGAGTTGGCCGCGGTCAACAAGAAATATGTGATGCCGCGTCGCACGGGCAGGATCGAGCCCCATGAGGTCATCGAGGTGAGCTTGGAACCCGAGGTCGAGGAGTACCCGGTCACCATCATGCTCTCGCGCGATGGCTACCTTAAGAAGATGACGGACCGCGTACTCAAGAAGGCGACCACGCTCAAGTACAAGGACGGCGACAAACCCTTTATCGAGTTCCCGTCCTCCAACACGCACGAGCTGCTGGTCTTTACCAACAAGAGCCAGGTATACAAGTGCAAGGTTGCGGCGTTTGAGGACACCAAGTCGGCCCAGCTGGGCTCGTACCTGCCGACTGATCTTGAGATGGAACCCGACGAGAGCGTCATCTGGGTCATCGACCCCGAGGACTACAAGGCCGACGTGCTGTTTGTCTTTGAGAACGGCCGCGTGGTGCGCGTCGCACTTGCCGGATACGTCACCAAGACCAACCGCAAGCGCCTCAAGAACGCCATCTACGGCGGCAGCAAACTGCTGTATGCCCAGGTGCTTAAGGAGGACCGCGACCTCGCGCTGGTCTCGAGCGACTACCGCCTGATGAACTTCAACACGTCGTTGCTCAAGACCAAGACGACCACCAACACGCAGGGCGTCCAGGCCTTTACGGCCAAGAAGGGCCGCTCGGTTACCACCGTCGGCACAACCGAGGAGATCCTTGGCGCCGGCGTCTCGGCCGAGAAGTTCACCGCGCAGAGCCTCCCCTCCGCCGGTGCCCTCATGAAAGAAAACGACATGCCGAGTTTGTTTGACTAAAACAACGGTGACCAAACCGTCATGGGTTTACAAAGCAGCGGGGCCCGG
>OKTZ01000521.1_pt1 | contig 12481 bp, 16 predicted proteins | sample 1606711 | NCBI WGS metagenome assembly OKTZ01 (sample SAMEA3882535, study PRJEB24775) | human gut metagenome | biome: human-associated habitat; feature: intestine environment; material: feces | place: Netherlands | collected 2009/2010 | reverse complement strand
GAGCTGGAAATAGCACGAATAATCAAATCTTTTAAGTCATCCGTATTTAGACTGTTTAACACAAACACTCTACACCTAGATAAAAGGGCGGAATTGATCTCAAAACTAGGATTTTCTGTTGTAGCACCAATCAGAATGATACTTCCCTTTTCAACATAGGGTAAAAACGCATCTTGTTGCGCCTTATTAAAACGATGGATTTCATCTACGAATAGTATTGTTTTTTGTCCCAAGACCCTACGCGTATCGGCCTGCTTCATAACTTCCTTGATTTCTTTAATGCCACTAGTAACAGCTGAGAAATCCACAAAATAACTCTTTGTCTGATGTGCAATAATACGTGCCAATGTCGTTTTTCCAACACCTGGTGGGCCCCAGAAAATCATCGATGTCACTTGATCATGTTCAATCATTTGCCACAAAAGATTTCCCTTGGCAACAAGCTGTTTTTGTCCTACATATTCATCTAATGTTTCCGGACGCATACGATCGGCTAATGGCCTTGTATCTTCTTGTATTGAAAATAGAGAATCTTGTTCCATATGTTTCCTCCGTATGTACTTTATTATACACCACTCAAAAGAAAAAGTGTTTGACCTTAATCAAACACCATCTTCTTTTTCTCAATTCGTCTTAAAAATACCCATCCCACAACACAAGATAAAACTTCTGTAATCACAAATGCATACCAAATCAAAGATACATCCATATCATATTGAATGACTAATTTTGAAAATCCCCAAGCTAAAGGTAAAATCAAAATGGCTTGTCTAAGCAAGGATACAACCAAGGATTCCATACCTCCATTTAAAGCTTGATACACACCTTGAAGTGCGATATTTACACCCGCAAACACAAAGCTAATGGATATGATTCGAACAGCACTGATGAAATATATTCTAGATTGTCCTGCATTAAATAGTGTGGCAAAGAAATTTGGGAATAGTTCTGTAATCAAGGTTCCTGCAACCATTAATACGATAGTATATATTAAGCCATACTTGATTCCATCTTTAACACGCTTCTTATTTTGCATACCATACGAAAAGGCAATGATAGGTGTAATCGCATCTCTTAAGCCAAAGGCCATAAATAATACAAATTGTTGTACTTTATAGAAAAGTCCATAAGCTGTTTGTGCAGATGCATCAAATTTTAGAATTAAGTTCATCGCATACACCATAAGTGACATCAATGCCTGAGCAATAATGGCTGGAAGTCCTATCGAATAGATTTCTTTGATGATACGCTTATTGGGTTTTGTATAAGTGAGGCCATGATCAAATTCTTTATTTAAACGCATATGAAACACAGCTAATAATAAAGCCGATAAAATTTGTCCAATGACTGTCGCATAAGCAGCTCCTTGTACACCTAAATTAAAGCCATAAATCAAGATAGGATCTAGAATCATATTGATTATGGCTCCTGTAACTTGTCCAATTGTAGAATATAGGGAGCGTCCTGTAGCTTGGAGCAGTTTTTCAAATATAGAAAAGAACACAACGCCAAAGGATAATAGGCAACAAATCCTTAGATAGTCTACACTCATCGATAATACAAGCGCATTCCTTGTTTGAGAGGATATATAGGCTTTAATGCCAAATAATCCAAACAACACACAAATAATATAAATAACTGTAGCTAGAAACAAACCATTTCCGGCTACTTTAGAAGCTTTTTCACGATTTCTCTGCCCCAAAGTTCTTGCGAGTAAGGCGTTTACTCCAACACCTGTACCAATGGCTAAGGCCACCATCAACATCTGGATAGGGAAAACTAAGGTAAGTGCATTTAATGCGGCTTCACTTCCTTCTTTCATATTTCCTACAAAGGCACTGTCGACTATGTTATAGACTGCTTGCAAGGCCATAGATAAAATCATGGGCACACCCATTTGAAGCATCAACTTATTGACTGGCTCATTTTTCATTTTGTTGTTTTCTTCCATTCTTTTCCTCCTTAAAACACAAAAAAGTGCATTGCCTACATAAGTTGGACTTACGCTTTTAAGCAACACACTTTATAAAATATAAAAGAGTAGCAGAAAACTGGATTTACGCTGTTTCCGCTACTCGTTACGAAGTGATTATATTTTTATTTTTTTAATTTGTCAAAGTAAAATTACATGGCTTTTTCAATTAATTCTACACATTTATCAATGCCCAAAACACCACTGTCTAAACACAATTGATAGTTTTTGGCATCGGCCCATTTACGATCTGTGTAATATTTATAGTAAGCAATACGACGTTTATCCTTATCTTTGATACGTTTGTCTGGCGCAAATTCATTTTGTCCATAAACCGAAACAACACGATTCTTGCGATATTCAAAGTCTGCATGAATAAATACATTTAATACGTCTTTACGATCACGAAGAATATAGTCTGAACATCTTCCTACAATAACACAGTTGCCTTTATCAGCTAACTCACAAATTACATTTCTTTGTGCAACATAGAGTTCATCCGATAAGTTATATCCATAATTATTCCAAATAAAGCCAAATGTACTTGTGCTTGATGCATCTTCCCCATTTTCTTCAATATACTCTTTCGCAAAACCACTTTCTTGAGCAATTTGTTGCACAATTTCATAATCATAATAAGCATAGCCTAATTTATCAGCTAATTTCTTGGCAATGGTTCTTCCGCCACTTCCAAATTCACGTCCGATGGTTATAACAACATTATTTCCCATAGCAATCACCTCTTTATGCAAAATATATAACTTGATAAATGAATTATAACATATTTAGTGCACTATTCCTAGTATTTTCTGAAAATAAATAAAATTTTTTAAAATTGAAAACAGCCAATCACTAAATATTACCGAAAATAATACCGGAGAAAGCATAAAAAATTGAAGAAGAATCCTGAATTAATTCTTCCTCAATTTATTTAAAAGATCTTCAAAATATTCCGGAATCGGTGCTTTAAACTCAACATATTCTCCGGTTGTCGGATGCACAAATCCAATGATATAAGCATGAAGGGTCTGTCCTTGCAGATGATATGGATTCTTCAGACTGCCATATACGGTATCGCCCAGTAAGGGATGACCAATACTTGCCATGTGAACACGAATCTGATGAGTACGTCCCGTTTCCAGTTTGAATTCCATATAAGTTGCATCTTTTAGACGCTCTATAACACGGTAATGGGTAATTGCGGTTTTCCCATTTCGTTCATTAATTGCCATTTTCTTACGGTCTTTTGGATGGCGTCCGATTGCGCCTTCAATGGTGCCGGAATCTTCTTTTACAATCCCTTTTACAATGCCACGATACAGCCGGTTAACGGAATGCACTTTAATCTGTTCTGCAATCAGACGATGGCTCTGGTCATTTTTGCAGATAATCAGTGAACCGGTGGTATCCTTATCAATTCGATGAACGATGCCTGGCCGGATTTCACCATTGATTCCGGAAAGATTTTCCCTGCAATGGTACATGATTGCATTTACAAGCGTTCCGCTGTAATGTCCGGGACATGGATGTACAACCATATCTTTGGGTTTATTAATGATAATTACATCATCATCTTCATACAAGATGTCTAATGGAATAGCTTCTGGTAAAATGGTTGTCTTTACCGCATCTGGTATGGTCACAGAAACCATATCTTCTATATGCATCCGATAATTTGCTTTTGATTGCGGCACATCATTGACCAATACCAGCCCGTCTTTTATCAGTTTCTGAAAGAAACTTCTGGACTGTTCCGGGTAGATAGCAGCCAGAAACTTATCCAGACGTTCCTCTTCATATTCATCCGTAACTTCAAAAGTTTCATTATGCATAAAAGAAATTTCCCCCTACTCTTCCGCTTTTTTTCTCTTCATAAATGGGAAAATCTGACCTAATTCCTCTTCCTTATAATAAAACAGCATCAGCAGAATAAAGAGAATACATGCTACTACCACATAAATATCTGCCACATTAAAAATTGGAAAATTAATTAGCTTAAAATAAAAGAAATCAATGACATACTGGTGTACAACACGGTCAATCATATTTCCAATAGCACCGGCAATAATCAGTACAGCAACAATGCGGATTGGTGTAAATCTTTTCGTCAGTGGAATATTATGATAAAGAATTACCACTATTACAAGGAAAATCAATGTCCCAATCACAAAAAAAGTTTTCTTTCCCTGCATAATACCAAAGGCTGCCCCCTGATTTTCAAGATACTGCAATTCAAAAACGTTCTTAATAATTGGAATTGCAGCCTGTCCTTTGAGATGAAGCACGGCTAAATATTTTGCTATCTGGTCGAGAAAAAGCAATACTGCTGTACTCAATATAGTAATTATATACATAATTTTCTTATTCATAAATCTATCGCCTTTCGTCTTTTTTATGAAACATACTGCCGGAAGTGGATTTTCATCATTAATCAAACATACTGCCGGAAACGGATTTTCATCTTACTTTTCTTTGTGGTGCCAATTTCCCCATCAAAAATAAATTTTCCGGTGCCGCGGATGGAAATTACATCATTTTGTTTACATAAGTATGTATTATGTAAACACTCTGCACCATTGATAAAAATTTTACCGGATTGTATCAGCACAACCGACTGGCTTCTTGATTTTCCGCTCATGGCAGCTATCACACTATCTAAGCGATTCGATGCCACAATTTTTTCGAATTCTTTTAATTCTGGCTCCACTGCCATAGCTGATGGTTCTTCTAAAACACAATGTACTATAGTATGACATACCTGTTGAAGTTCCTCGGCTATGTAATCGGCAATTTCCCTTTTTACAAAAAGGTAAGCCTTATTATCCTTTATCAGAATGTCTCCAAGCTTCTCTCTTGCAATGCCAAGATTCATCAAAGCTCCCAATACATCCCGGTGGGAAATTGTATCTGCAAATTTCGGATAAGCCGGTGCAATTTCAATACATTTAATCGGATAACTCCATTCATAATAAAGAGCATCAGGAAGAAAAGCTGCTATCTGACGCTCTGCATAAAAACAGCCGCCCGATAATTCATAGGTAATTCCCAATGATCCGGCGCAGCTATTTAAGATATTCTGTTCATTCAGGGTAAGAAAATCGCTGAAACAGACAATCCCCTTGCGTTGTGCCTGCTGGAACAAGTCCAGGAAGCGTTTTTTTATTAATTGTTCATCCTGCATCATAGCTATATCACATCATATATTTTGATTGTAATACTATTAACGAAAATCTGTCTGAATGGACGAACCGGAGAAGCTGTCTAAAATCTCCTGGAAGTCACCTGAAATATCAACAGATTCCGGTGTAATAATAAAGATATAATTGGATATCTTCTGCAAATTTCCATTGATTGCATAACAGGAACCAGAGGTAAAGTCAATAATTCTCTGGGCAATCTCAACATCCAGACCCTCTACATTCAATACAACGGTACGGTTCATAAGAAGAGTCTCAGTAATCTCTCTTGCATCCTCAAAAGAGGTTGGCTTAATCACACAGACTGCCATATTACCATTCTGCTTCCGGCTGCTGCGCATTGGAGTAATCTTGCTGACTGCCTTTGGTTTCTCCTTTACAACAGGCTCATCGAAATCGTCATCCTCTTCCTCATGCTTATGGAAAAGCTTTTTCTTTGGCTTTTCTTCTTCCTCCTCATCATAATAATCGTCATCATAGAAATCATCATCGTCATCATCTGAGTTCAAACGCATAACATCCATAAATTTATCAAAAAGACCCATTGTTCATTCTCCTAACTACTTATTTATTATAATTTCTTTCGCCAAAAATTCCGGTACCGACACGAACCATTGTAGCACCTTCCTCAATGGCAACCATATAATCTCCTGTCATACCCATGGACAGGACATTCATAGATACATTATCAATGTTTTTTGCGGCTATGTCAACAGATAATTGGCGGATATTCCGAAAATATTGACGGTTATCTTCTGGATTTTCTACCAACGGCGCAATGGTCATAAGTCCTTTTATCCGTACATTTTCAAGCTGTGCAATCTGTTCTACCAGTGCAATGGCATCCTCTGCATGAATACCAAATTTGCTGCTTTCTTCAGCAATATTGACTTCCACAAGAATCGGAACTGTGATATTTTTCTTCTTTGCCTGAATATTAATTTCTTCAGCGAGACGGTAAGAATCTACAGAATGAATCAGGCAGACCTTATCAACGATATATTTCACTTTATTTCTCTGTAAATGACCAATCATATGCCATTTGATATCCTGTGGAAGCTCATCATATTTTTCTACCAGCTCCTGCACTTTATTTTCCCCAAAGTCACGGATGTTTTCATCGTAAATTTCCTGCAGCATTGGTACCGGCTTGGTCTTGCTGACAGCAATCAATGTTACATCTTCCGGATTCCTTCCGGACTTTTCACATGCCTTTAAAATATTTTCCTGCACTTCTTTTAAGTTTTCTTTCAGCATTTTATACACCTCTTAATCTCATGATATCATTTTATGATAATGTTACTTTTTTAACAATATTAATTAATCAAATCATCCTCGGAAACAGCATCGCCCTCTAATGCAATGTGATCATAAATGGAGATTCCAAAATCTGTTCCAGCCTTTACAATGGTATATTCTTCATTCTGATACAAAATATCAATCTGCTTGAATACCGCATATCCCTTGTTGACATTGTATACACCCTGAAGTGTGGACTGCGCCTGCACCTCAAAAGTATCGTTGGAATCCGGCTTTTGAATGATACTGCCGGCAGTAATTTCTTCTTCGTCAATATAATAATCCGTTTCGGATTCCTGGAAAATAGCTGTTGCAACGAAATTAACAGCATTGGTCTTACTGTCCCTTACATATAAGCCTAAGGAGTTAGAATCGCCTCCACGGGTAAAATATTCCTTCGGAACAGTATAGAACGCCTTTTCCGTGATGGAAGAATTTGGAATCTTAAGTCCACTTCGCTCTGTCAGCAGTAATTCCACATCGGTAAAACGGTCTCCTGCAAAGCGAACCATGTTATTATGCAGAGATAATATCACATAATAATCATTCCCCTGGGCTGTTAATTCATAATTCACCCAGCAGCTCGTATTGTCTTTTTTAAATTTGATTTCAATAACATTGCTGTCTGTTAACCGGTCATAGGTTGCTTTCTGGACCGGAAGAATGATATTCCAGTTTTCACTGGTAATCTGCTTATAAATCGGGTCACCTGCAGCAATCGTACTGTTATTTTTAATGGTTGTCTTCTTATAATCCAGCGGCTGAATATCATCTGCCGTAAAATTATCTGTCGTGATATTTTCATAGCCATCGGTATAATAAGCAATCAGCCCCGGAGTCTGGGCATAACTGATATGGAAGGTATCACTTGCCGTTGCCCCGGATGCTGTCAAATCGGATAATGCGCTCATATTTACCGATTCCATGACCTGGGAGCTTACATTTTCTTTAAAATCATATACATGATAAAAAGACAATGAATCATAGGACTGGGTAAACTGTGATACATTGGACTTCAGATTTTTAAAATAATCACTGTCAAGCCCCGTGGTATCTGAAGCAGCTGCAGCCGCCAACTGATCACTGACAGAGCCTGTCTCATCCACAGAACAGATAATATTGTTCCAGCCAGCCTGGGCATTGTCTGCAATGTAATAATTAAAGGTACCACTATAGTCGGAAGTATAAACACTTTCTGACCTTACAATCAATCCGGTATAAGTATTATTCTCGGCAATTGTACCCTGGGTCACTTCATATATTCCAATGTGTTTTTCAGTGAAATAAGAAAATACATAAAAAAGAATATATACAAGAATAATGACAAAAATGACAATCTCTATATTTAAATGAAATGGTTTTCGATACTTTACAATCTTTTTTGTTTCAGCCACAATCGTTCCGCCTTTATAAAGAATAAATAGAAATTGATGTATAATGTCATCCACTTTGCACCATACTACATAGTAAAGGAGGACTTTGGCTATGAGTTCAAAAGGATTAGATTATACATTACTAACACTTGTAATCATTGGAGCCATCAACTGGGGACTCATCGGATTCTTCCGATTTGACCTGGTGGCATTTCTGTTTGGTAATATGAGCTGGCTTTCCCGCATTATCTATGCACTTGTCGGAATCAGCGGTCTTTATCTGCTTTCTGCCTACGGACGAATCCGCTCTATCGAACAGGCTTAGTAAAAAAGGTGTCTTAAGCATTTTAAGGACTTAAGACACCGCTTTTACTGCCAATTCAGGCATTTTTAAAGTGCTGCAACTACTTTTGCTTTTGCACATTCTGGAAGTTTTGAAGCATCCATAGAAATACTTAAAATAAATTTAACTTTATACTTCTCACTGATGACATCAAGTTTTTCAATAGCATGGGTAAATTCTTCGTCCTTCATACCGGAAATCGTAAGAAAACTATCCAGATACATCTCATGTAAATCATGATCAGATGAAACGATACCACATATAAAACCTAAAAACTCATCACAATTGGATATTGGAAAATCTGCAACATTGACAAGTCTGACTTTATTGTCCAGCTCATACATATGTTTCTGGCTCTTATCCAGATATACAATGTTGCCACCGACTGTTTTTACAGCTTCGTTTACCTTATCCAGTAATACTTTTGTCTTTCCTTTACCCTTTTCTCCTGCAATTATTTCAATCATCGCATTTCCTCCCAGACATTATTTTCTTCAATGAAGAACTATATAAATTCATTATATAATATGTTGCTGCTTTATACAATGCCTAGTTACCACATCCGGCAAGTATTTCATTCATCATAAGATACAGATTGGATTTACAGTCTGCCTTTAATACAATGGATATCACCGGTTGTCCACCGGCATTATCCGTAAGTAACACAAGACAGAATCCTGCGTCCCCGGTGGTTCCTGTCTTACCGCCCACCAGTGTAAATCCATCCGGTAATTTGGATTCACCGGTTTTATACTGATTGGTACTGCTCCAGTCCTGGGTCTTAGCACTGCCATCTGCCGCTGTATAATTGGTGGTATAGGAGCTGGTAGAAATCAGCTGGTAAAAGGTCTCGTCCTGTAATGCCTTTTGGAAAATCAGATACAAATCATAAACGGTTGTATAATGATTCTCATCCGGCAGTCCATTTGGATTCATAAAATGAGAACCGGTTGCACCAAGTTGCTGTGCTTCCTGATTCATCAAATCCACAAAAGCTTCTACGGAACCGGAAATATGTTCTGCAATTGCAATGGCTGCATCATTTCCGCTTCGCAGCATCAGACCATAAAGTAAATCCTGTAAAGTCATCTGGTCTCCCGCCTGCAATCCGCATTTAGAAGAATCAGATGCCAGATTTACGGCATTGTCACTGATTGTTACCACATCACTGAGATTTCCATATTTGATAGCAAGATAAGCGGTCAGTATCTTTGTTGTACTGGCCGGATACATCCGCTCATATATATTCTGGGCATATGTAATTGTATTAGTTGCCGTGTTAAATACTCACACTGTTATGTTCTACGGATTCCTGCCCGATATTTTCAGTTCCGCCAACACATAAATTGGCACCAAAATAAGAGCTGACCGTATCCTCTGCACCGGACAGCACATTTACGCTGCTGCTTTCTCCATATACCGGATAGCCATTCTCTACAACGCTTTTGGCTTTCCCACAACCCGTTACAGATACGAACACACATACAACAAGCAGACCTGCCAGTACACGTTTATTTATACATTTCACGCCACTCAAGGTCTCCTCTGTCTAATGATTTAATCAAAAGCTCTGCAGTAGCAAGATTTGTTGCCAGCGGAATATTGTGTATATCGCATAAACGAACTACACTGTTTACATCCGGCTCATGTGACTTCTGTGATAATGGATCACGCAGGAAAATCACAAGGTCAATCTCGTTATGCTCAATCTGTGCACCAAGCTGCTGTGCACCGCCTAAATGACCTGCGAGATATTTGTGGACATTCAGATTTGCTACTTCCTCAATTAGTCTTCCGGTAGTTCCCGTTGCAAAAAGTTCATTTTTACAAAGAATTCCCCGGTATGCAATACAAAAATTCTGCATAAGCTTTTTCTTCGCGTCGTGTGCAATCAAACCGATATTCATTCGTTTAGTCCCCCTGTCCATATTTTCTAGGCTGAAGCCCTACATTCAGTACCAGACCAATTCCCGCAAACAACGTGACTAACGATGTTAATCCATAGCTTACAAAAGGAAGTGGAAGTCCGGTATTTGGCATCAAGCCTGTGACAACGCATATATTTACAAAACTCTGGAAACCAATCAATGCAGCAATTCCGCTGGCAATCAACCGGCCTGCCATGTCTTTTGCACGTCTTGCAACCAACAGACATTCTATGGTAATAAGAAACAGTAATACGATAATAATAACACTGCCGATAAAGCCCATCTCTTCACCTACTATAGAAAAAATAAAGTCTGTCTGTGGTTCTGATATAAAGTTACCGTTTTTAACAGAAATAATATTCGTATTATTAAGTCCCTTGCCCCAGAGTTGTCCGGAGCCCACTGCCATAATCGAGTTCTGCTGCTGATATGCAATGTTAGGATATTTATCGGGTTCCAGCCAGCCTAAAATACGAAGTGCCTGATTTCCTGTCAAAAGTTTCTGCCCCGGCTGTAATACCAGCGTTAAGACCACAACCAGTGACGGAACCGCCACTGCCAGCACAACCATTACTATTTTATAACTTAATCCGGCAATAAACAAGAGGGATGCAAAAATTAATGCTGTAACAATTGTGGTAGAAAGATCCGGCTCCTTAAAAATCAGAAGAAGCGGTACGGCTGCCAATACCAGCGAGCAAAACAGCGTCCGGATATTATTCAGTTTATCTTTATTTTTGCTTAGATAATAGGCAAAAAACAAAACTAACAGGATTTTGCCTAATTCGGAAGGCTGAAAGCGGATTCCAAGCTTCAGCCAGCGGCGCGCGCCTTTTGTCTTTTCTCCAATGACAAAGATAGCTGCCAATAAAGCAACATTAACAAAATAGAATATCCAACTGAATTTCAATATAAAATTGTAATCAATCAGCGATATACCAACCATTACAATCAGACCTAAGATTAATCCTGCAATCTGCTTATTCTGTACGGAAGGCTTTGCACTGCCAACTACCATAATTCCAATGATGGTCAGCGCCACCACATAAAATACCAGTCGGAAACGGTAGTCTCTTAAGCGGTATTGTTTTAACATAAATCACTACTTCCAATCTGAAGTCTGTTATTTTCCGGAATGCTTCAAATCCTTAATCGGAATATTTGCAAATAATGCCGGAACAGCTCCGTTGTTACCATCTGATTCGGTCTGGGTAATCTGAATATCAAGCCCTTCCGCATCAATTTCCATATACTTTGATATTACCTGGATAATATCGTTTTTGATATTTTCCATTACATCCGGTGAGCAGTCAGCACGGTCTGAAATCAGCAATAATTTCAGACGGTCTTTCGCTACATTACCGGAATTCTTTTTCTTGAAAAAATCCATGAATCCCATAATTATTATCCCCCTAGTTTTTCTTAAATAAACTTACGAATTTAGACCATACGCCATTTTTAGACTCTAAGTCAAGAAGCGGTACTTCTTCTCCCATGATACGTTTACAGATATTTAAATATGCCTGTCCTGCAAGGCTGTCAGAGCCTACTAACGGCTCCCCCTGGTTGGTTGAGATTACAATCTGTTCGTCATCCGGAACTGCACCGATTAAATCGATAGCAAGAATCTCATGAACATCTTCAATGGACATCATATCGCCACGTTTTACCATATCCATACGCAGTCGATTTACGATTAACTCGATTTTCTTAATCTCATTTGCCTCTAAAAGACCAATGATACGGTCTGCATCACGGATTGCAGATACCTCCGGTGTGGTAACAACCAGTGCACGGTCTGCTCCTGCAATTGCATTTTTAAATCCCTGCTCGATTCCAGCCGGGCAGTCTAATAATATGTAATCAAATTCTTCTCTTAATTCTTCTACTAATTTCTGCATCTGCTCCGGTGTAACAGAGGTTTTATCTCTGGTCTGGGCAGACGGCAATAAGAAAAGGTTCGGATATTTCTTATCTTTGATTAATGCCTGTTTTAAACGACAGTTTCCTTCCACAACGTCTACAAGATTATATACAATGCGATTCTCAAGTCCCATAACCACATCGAGGTTACGAAGTCCGATATCTGTATCAATCAATACAACTTTCTTTCCTTCTTTCGCTAATCCTGTTCCCACATTGGCAGTGGTTGTTGTCTTTCCAACGCCACCTTTTCCACTTGTGACGGTAATGACTCTGGCATCCGGCTTATAATTTTGTTTTTTTAATTTCACAACACTTCTAAGCTTCTCTGCCTGATCCATGTGTTATCTGCCTCCCAGCAGCTGTTTCACAATCTTTTGTGTATCAAATACTTCAATATCATCTGGTACATTCTGACCGCTCGTCATATAGGATAACTTTGCCCC
>OKTZ01000516.1_pt1 | contig 12578 bp, 15 predicted proteins | sample 1606711 | NCBI WGS metagenome assembly OKTZ01 (sample SAMEA3882535, study PRJEB24775) | human gut metagenome | biome: human-associated habitat; feature: intestine environment; material: feces | place: Netherlands | collected 2009/2010 | reverse complement strand
TGGACGCCGTGGCTGCCGCCGTGCCGGTGCCGCTGGTGACCGACCCCGCCGTGGCCGCCGCGCAGAGCGTTATCCCCTACCACACCGGGGCCGCTGCGTACTACACCGCGCAGGGCATCACCCCTGCAGGGCCGGAGACGGGCGCGTCCCCTGAACAGGAGGCCGCCGCATGATCATCTCACTGGATATGTACCAGACGCTGTTTGCGGCGGTCTGCGTGCTGATGCTGGGCCGCTTTTTGAAGGCGCGCATCGGCTTTCTGGAAAAATTCTGCATTCCCGCGCCGGTCATCGGCGGCGTGCTGTTTGCCGTTTTCACCTGTCTCTGCTATGTGACCGGCATTGCCGAGTTTGAATTTGACGACATTTTAAAGGAAGTCTGCATGGTGTTCTTCTTCACCTCGGTAGGCTTTCAGGCCAACCTCAAGGTGCTGAAAAGCGGCGGCAAATCGCTGATCCTCTTCTTGGGGCTGGTCGTTGCGCTCATTTTGTGCCAGAACTTCCTCGCCGTCGGGCTGGCGGATCTGCTGGGCATCTCGCCGATGATCGGTCTGTGCACCGGTTCCATCCCGATGGTCGGCGGACATGGTACCGCAGGTGCATTCGGACCGGTTCTTGAGGAAGCTGGTGTCGCAGGCGCTAACGCGGTTGCGATCGCATCCGCAACCTTCGGTCTTGTTGCCGGCTGTGCCCGAGGACGACAGCCTGCTGGTGGAGGAAGAAATCAAGCATGAGCGCCACACCAGCATGTACCCGGCTGCTGTGTTCCAGCTGATTATCGCCATCGGCATCGGCACGTTCATCTCCAAGGCGCTGGCCATGACCGGGCTGACGTTCCCCATTTATATCGGCGCGATGATCGCCGCGGCGTGTATGCGCAACATCGGCGAATTCACCCACAAATTCACGACCCACATGGGCGAGATCAACGACATCGGCGGCATCAGCCTGTCGCTGTTCCTGGGCATTGCCATGATCACGCTGAAGCTGTGGCAGCTGGCCGCGCTGGCACTGCCGCTCATCATCCTGCTGGCGGGCCAGACGCTGCTGATTTTCCTGTTCACCTACTTTGTGATTTTCAACATCATGGGCCGCGACTATGACGCTGCGGTCATTGCAGCGGGCGTCTGCGGCTTTGGCATGGGCGCGACGCCCAACGCCATGGCCAACATGCAGGCCCTGTGCGAAAAGTATGCCCCGTCGGTCAAGGCGTATCTGCTGATCCCGCTGGTAGGCAGTCTGTTTGCGGACTTCCTCAACAGTCTGGTCATCACCTTCTTTATCAACTTTATCTAATTGGGAGGTCCTTCTGATGTTCCGCAAGCTGCGCGAGGCGCTGAAAAAACAGCGCTACCGTGTCCACAGTGACGACGTTGCCCTGCCCGAGGTCCACACCGGCCAGGTCACCCACAACGACGCCCCCGAGATCCCGGAGAAGCACAAGTCCATCAACTATGAAAACGTCGCCATCCCGGAGGTTCATATTCCAAAGAAGAAGCCCTGAAGCCTTCTCCCCCTGGGGGAGAAGGTGGCCCCGCAGGGCCGGATGAGGGGAGAGCTTGCCGCGGTTGCCCGCAAACGGGTTGCCACAGAGGGTTCGGCCCTCATCAGTCACCTTCGGTGACAGCTTCCCCCGATGGGGAAGCCTTTTTGTACAGCAAAACGCCCCTGACCGTTCGGTCAGGGGCGTTTTGCTCGTAATGTTAGTCGAGGAAGTTCTCGTTGAGGGTGACACCGAAGTCGTGGGCAATGGCGCGCAGGTCATCGTCGGTGATGGTCTGGCGGATCAGGCCGCCGCCCATGGACAGGACCTTGACGTAGATCTCGGCACTCTTTTCAATCGTGTGGGCGAGGCCGAAGGTGATGTCAAAGTCAGGGCCGGAGGCAAACAGGCCGTGCTGTGCCCAGATAGCGGCCTGATAGGTTTTCATCTTCTCGGAGGTTGCCATGGCGATGTCCGCGCCGCCCGGGACCATCCAGGGGCAGACGCCGACGCCCTCGGGGAAAACGACGGGGCACTCGGTAGCGCTCTGCCACAGGGCGCGGGAGAAGTCACGGTCCGTAAGCGGCAGGATGTAGGTCAGCGCAATGACGTTGGTGGCGTGGCAGTGATAAATAACGCGGTTCGCGCCGTTGGTAGCGGCCTTGCGGACGCTGTGGTTCATGAAATGGCTGGGGAACTCGGACGTCGGGCGTGCGCCGTCGGCCAGACCCCAGACGATGCGCCAGCTGTCGCCCTTGTCGTTGATCTCCACAATGCCGATGCTGTGGATCGGGTCAGGCTCGACGTTGCGGAAGAACTTGCCGGAGCCGGTGGTGATGAAGTACTCACCGGCCAGATTATCGGCCTGCACGCCCATGTTGACCCATTCACCGGGCTGTGCATTGAAGAAGGGACGGCACTCGGCCACTTCCTCTTCCTTCATACGGTAGGTCAGGTTGCCGCCGTTGCGCTCATGCCAGCCCTGCAGCCAGCCGTCGTTGCACATGCGGATGTAGCCCTTGACGATTGCAATATCCAGAATGCCCATGATAAAATACCTCTCTTTTCTCTCAGCTTATCGGGTGATGACGTCCACCGGAATATTGAAGATCTTTGCCACCTTCAGGATGGTATCGATGTGGCGACCGGTGGCAGCAGCCATGTGATGGGTGGGGCCTGCCTCGCTCCAGCGGTTGCAGAACTCCCGTGCCCCGCAGGTAAAGCGGGTGCGCATGTTGGTGTCACCAAAGGTGAAGATGGGGCCAGGCTCGTTGACGCCCTCGGCCACCACGAACTTGAAGTGACCGTCCTTGTCCTGCGTGATGCCCAGATAGGTCACGGGGCCAAGGTGCGGATAGAACTGGGTCAGATAGCCGCCGCCGGTCTTGCCGTGGAACACCGGCACGATCTTCATGGTGGGCTTCTTCTCGGAAATGTCGGCATCGCCGGAACCGGAATGGCCGATGATGCAGATATCCTCGTCAAAGTCGATGGAGTACATCTCACTCAGCTGGCCGCAGCCTGCAATGGTCTTGAGGATGGACATGGCCATAGCCACCTTGATGTCACCCTCCACGGCACAGGCAACGCCCTGCTTGATAAGCATGGAGAAGGCCGGGATCAGCATGCTGTCCAGCACACCGGCCTTGCCCTTGGCAAAACCATCGTAATGCGACGCGATGAAGGCGATCTTCTCGTCCTTGACCCACTGCTCAAAGGCGACGACATACTTTGCCATCTCCCAGACCTTTTCCACCGTGCCGCCGCCTTCGATATCGAAGGTATTCAGGATATCCTCTGCCTTGGCACGGATGGCAGCTTCGTCGGTGATGTTGTCGGCGATGGCCCACATCTTTTCCCAGTCGAACTGCTTGGTATACAGCCACATCCGGTTGTAGAGATTCGTTTCGTCGATGTACAGGTCCATCATACCGGGATACGGGCGGCCGATCTGGGCCAGATTGGTGTCGCGGAAACGGCGGCGCACCTGAGCCGCACGGCACCAGTCCTCGATCTCGGCCTGCACCTGCGGGTCGCCGCCTTCTACCACACCGGTGATGACGGCATGACGCTTGCCGGCACGCTCCAGATCGGCCACCATCTCGCCCACGGCACCGCAGGCGTACAATTCACCCAGCCAGGTGGGCGTATCGGTGTTGGCGTAGTCCGGGGCTTTCTTCTTCTGGACGTTCACCAGCACGACCGGGACATCCAGATCCCGCACAGCAGGCAGCATGTTGTAGGAAGTGGCGTAGGTCAGCAGCTGCAGGATCACCAGGTCCACATCTGCAGCGCGGAACTTATCACCCGCCGCCATGGACAGCTCTTTGGTGGTGACGATGCCGCCGTCGATGACCTCCACGGTGTCCGGGATGGTCTTTTTGAAGGCAGCGTACTGCTGCTCAAATTCGGGCACGAGGGTCGGGAACTGGGGCAGGTAGGCACCCAGCGCAATGGCGAACACGCCAACGCGGGCTTTGGTTTCAACCAGCATAATTTGTCCTCCTTAGTGGATGTTCATCTGTATTTTCAGGTTGCCGATGGCGGTCGCCTCAATGGGCAGGGCCACGACCTGTTTTCCGGTATAATGGGCGGTCAGCTCGTTCAGGGTGGCATTCTTGGCGCCGCCGCCTGCAATGTAGAGCTTGTCCCAGTGCTGCCCGGTGACGGCTTCCATCTCACGGTAGGCTTCGCCGTAGCAGTACGCCAGCGAATGATAGATGCAGTTGATGAGGTCAGCGTCCGTGGCAGGCGGTGCACCGGTCTCAGCAAGGGCAGCTCTGATTTCCGCGCTCATATCCTGCGGAGCCGAGAAACGCGCATCGTTCACATCAAAAATGCGGGTGTAGGTGCTGGCCTTTGCCAGCTCCACCATCTCCGCAAAGGAGATGCCCAGCTGCTTCTGCACGCACTGGATGATCCACAAGCCCATGATGTTTTTCAGATAGCGGATGTAGCCCACGCCGCCTTCATTTGTGAAATTTGCTTTGCAGCTTTCTGGAGTGGTGACCGGCTGTGCCAGTTTGACACCCAACAGGCTCCAGGTGCCGGAAGAAAGGAACGGTGCCTCCCCCTGCTCCATCGGGATGCCCTCCACCGCGCTGGCAGTGTCGTGGGTGGCACACAGCACCACGTTGGTCTGCCCGCCCACCTCGGAGGCGATCTCCGGCTTCAGCGGACCCAGCACCGTGCCGGGTGCGGTCAGCGGCGGGAACATGGTTTCCGGCAAGCCCAGCGCAGAGAGGATCTCCGGGTCGTATTCTCTGATCTGGGCGTTGACAAGGCCGGTGGAGGTGGCGTTGGTGTACTCACGGGCCTTGACGCCGCAGAGTTTCCAGAGTAGATATTCCGGAATCATCAGGAAATCGTCTGCCTGCGCCAGCCGCCCGGCTTTTTTGTCCGCATACAGCTGATACACCGTGTTGAATGGCTGAAACTGGATGCCGGTGCGCTCGTAGAGCTTCTCAAACGGGAGGATGCCGTGCACCTCATCCAGAACGGCCTGTGTCCGGCCGTCGCGGTAAGCATAGACCGGATAAAGGGGCTGTTCCTTTTTCAAAAGTACGTAGTCCACCGCCCAGGTGTCGATGGACAGGCTTTTGATGGCGGGGTACTTTGCAAAAGCCGCTTTGATGCCCTGTTTCACGTTGGCAAACAGGCTGTCGATGTCCCATTCCAGGTGGCCGTCCACCCGCCGGACACTGTTCGGGAAGCGGTAGACTTCCTCGGTCTGCAAGGTCCCGTCCTCCATCCAGCCGATGATATGCCGCCCGGACGATGCGCCGATGTCGATGGCGAGAAATTTTTCGTGCATAGTGCGCCTCCTTCTGTCTCTTTCCGGTACCAGTATAGCGGCCCGGAAAGGCGGATTCCATCCGCAAAGGTGACGCATTCTTTGTGAAAAGTCCACTCTTGCATCACAGGGTAAAAGCCGCTATACTGGAAGCAGAAAGGCGGGAGAAAAATGCTGACTTACAACATGGATGTGACCCCGGAAAGCATCTGGAAGCGCACGACGCTCAGCGAAGCGGAGCGTGCACAGCCCTATTCCTGCACCGAGGCGGGGCTATTCTATGCACAACAGCGGTTCTCCACCGCCCGCACCGATAAAGAAAGCTATATCCTGTTCTACACCCTCCGGGGTGCCGGTCTCATCGAGCAGGATGGGAACCATGTCGTGCTGGAGACCGGGCAGGCACTGCTGCTCAACTGCCGCACGGCACAGAGCTACTGCACCGCACCGGGGCAGAGCTGCTGGCACCACTACTGGGTGCATCTGGACGGTGCCGGTGTTGCGGCCATGGAGCCGCTGCTTCTGCCGGACAAAAAACTGACCCCGGTCCAATTGACCGGGGTCAGGATGCAGGAATTGTTTGAACTTGTTCTGGAGCAGATGGAGCTTGGCACGGTGGACAGCATGGTGCAGACAGGTCTTGCCCTGCACGAGATGCTTGCCCTCTGTGCACAGAGCCTGTTTGCGCAGGCGGAGATGACCACCAACCGCCAGCTGATCCTGCAGGCGGCAGAGACCCTGCGCAAGAACTACCGGCAGGAACTTTCCCTTGCCGATCTGCTGTCAAGTGCGCACATGAGCAAGAGTTATTTTCTGCGCCTGTTCCGGCGGTACATGGGCACAACGCCGTACAATTATCTGGTCAACTTCCGCATCACACAGGCAAAAGAGCTGCTGGTGCTCACCGACCACAGCATCAGTGAGATCGCACAGGAAGCAGGCTTCGGGGATGCCAGTAACTTCTCCACCCGCTTTGCCAAGGCCACCGGCCAGAGCCCGATGCAGTATCGGAAGAGCACATTAAAGAGCAAAGAATCCAAGTAAAAACACAGCTTGCATTCCCTTGCAAAATATGGTATATACATTATACGAAGAACAGCCTTGAATAAACGTACATTCGTTCAATGATGTGTAAAAGTGAGGTGCTTTCCATGAATGCTGTGATCTACGCTCGCTATTCCAGTGACAACCAGCGTGAAGAATCCATTGAGGGCCAGATTCGGGAATGCACAGCATATGCTGAAAGAAACGGCATTACAGTGGTCAGGCACTATATCGACCGTGCACTTTCTGCCAAAACAGACAATCGACCGGATTTTCAACAGATGATTCGGGACAGCAATAAAAAGTTGTTTGAAATCGTTTTGGTTTGGAAATTTGACCGTTTCGCTCGGAATCGCTTTGACAGTGCAAACTACAAGATGATTCTGAAAAAGAACAATGTCCATCTGATATCGGTCATGGAGCCGATTGCAGAAGGCTCGCAGGGCATTCTGGTGGAGACGCTGCTGGAGGGTATGGCAGAATACTATTCGGCGGAACTTTCCGAAAAAGTCATTCGTGGCCAGACCGAAAATGCGCTGAAAGGCAAATGCACAGGCGGCACAGGAACGATTGGCTATAAAATCGACGCAGATAAGTTCTATCGCATCGACCCGCTGATTTCACCGCTTGTATTGGAGGCTTTTCAGCGGTACGACAACGGTGAAAAATCGTTGAGATCATGAACTACCTCAACGAAAAAGGGGTTCGTAATATGCTGGGTGGAAAGCTGACGTGCAGCAGCATGAACACCATGTTAAAGAACCGCCGCTATATTGGAGAACTTTCTTTCCGGGATACCGTTGTCCCGGATGCAATTCCAGCCATCGTTCCCAAGGATTTGTTTGACCGTGTGCAAAAACGTATGGAGAAAAACAAACGTGCTCCGGCTCGCGGAAAGGCAGATGAGGAATATTTGTTGACCACAAAGCTGTTCTGCGGTAAGTGCGGGGCATTGATGTTCGGCGAGAGCGGAACAAGTGCTACCGGGCGAACCTACTATATTATAAATGTGCCACTGCCAAAAAGAAGAAAGGCTGTAACAAGAAAACCGTACAGAAGGAGTGGTTGGAAAATCTGGTCGTTCAGGAGACGATGAAGCTGATTCAGGATGATGCAGTGATTGAACGAATCGTTCAGCTGGTCATGGATTTCCAAAATCAGGAGAATACCGCGATCCCTCTGCTGGAAAAACAGCTCCGGGAAGTGGACCGAAAACTGGACAACCTGATGAAAGCAATCGAGGAAGGCTTGTTCACACGGACGACCAAAGAGCGTTTGGATGCGCTGGAAGCGCAAAAGGATGAACTGACCGCCAAAATTGCTGACGAAAAGCTAAGAAAGCCTTCCTTTAATGCTGACTTCATCCGATTCTGGTTGATGAAATTCAGAAAGTTCGATGTATCGCAGCAAAAGCAGCGCAAGGCACTGATTGAGATCTTTGTGAACGCCATTTTCCTCTACGATGACAGAATGCTGATCACGTTCAATTATAAAGACGGCTCTCAAACCGTCCGCTTCGAGGATACTTTGGCTGCCGATGAATTGGCAGGAAATAGTTCGGATTTGTCCAGCTCTGCTCGATATAAGAAAAAGCCACGATACAACGCTGTAAATGGCGACTGTATCGTGGCTTTATTTGTTGTATAAATGCTCTGAAAATGCTGGTTTGTGCGTCTTTTGTGCGTTATTGGCTCAAAAACTGCTGACAGAACAGACAGAGTTGAACCGTGAACTTTGTGCAGCTTTACACTGTTCAACAAGGATGAAAAGTGCTATATTGTTTATGGGGCAGAATAGGCATTTTATAACAGCCCCGCCGGAAAAGAGGTTGAATATGCTGTCTGACGCGAAGAAAAAGGCAAATGCCAAGTGGGACAAGGCCCATATGATGATTTTGGGCTGTAAGGTCCGTAAGGATTTTGCGGCCCAGTTCCGGGAGGCCTGTACCGCAGCGGGAACCACCCCCAACGCTGTTCTGAAACAGGCAGCGGAACAGTTTTTGAAAGAACACGCGGTATCAGAGGGGAAAACCGCCGTGGAAGAATGCGCATAATATCCATACGAAAGGACAGGTGCAACATGAGTACAAGAGAATTGGCAAAGAGCTTGATTGACCAAGTGCCGGAAAACAAGTTGCTGTATATTATTGCTTACTTGCAGGGAGCGGCCATCCCGGATGAAAGCGAAACACCGAATGCCGACACGCTGGAAGCATTTGAAGAATTGGATAACGGTGGCGGGCACACCTATATCGGCCCCGTTGAAAACCTGATTAGTTCACTGCTGGAGGACGAAAGTGCTTGAAGTAAAATACTCCACCAAGTTCAAGAGGGATTTGAAGGTGTGTCAGAAGCGGCATTATGACATGGCCAAACTCCAGCAGATCATTAACGTGTTAGCCATTCCGGCAGCACTTCCACCTCAAAACAAAGACCACAGCTTGACAGGCAACTATATCCCCCACCGGGAATGCCACATTCAACCGGATTGGATGCTGGTTTACTACCAGACGGAAACAGAGCTGTATTTGTATCGCACCGGTACGCACTCCGATCTGTTTGGCCTGTGAGGTGGGCGATTATGATTTGCCCGCTATGCAAGGGCGAAATGAAGCCCAGCACAACAGCCCTGCTGCTCATCATCGAGCGGCAGGGCTGCAGATATGCTGTCCGATAATGCGGATTTTTAAGTGGGCTTTTGCGTTTTTTTGACTGGATGCTGTTTGGGATTCTTCGTGTTCCAATATGCAGCAAAGCCAAAAAGGCACGCTGATCCGTTGGAGACCAGCGTGCCTTTTTGCTTTGTTTCTGTCATTTAGATGATATAATCATTCCCCGCCTGATCGGGTGCGGCGAGGTCGGCCAGAGTGATCTTGCCAAAGTAGTCGGCGATCATGTCGTTCAGGCCCTTCCACATCGTATAGGTTCGGCAGTTGGGCAGCCGCTCGCAGGCGGGAGCACCGGGCACAAGGCAGCTCACGGGGGCAAGGCTGCCCTCGGTCAGCAGCAGGATCTCTGCCACGGTGTACTGGTCGGGGGTGCGGGTCAGCCGGTAGCCGCCGCCCTTGCCGCGCAGACCTTCCAGAAAGCCGTTCTGCACCAGCACCTTCAGGATGTTTTCCAGATATTTTTCCGAGATCTCCTGCCGTTCGGCGACCTCCTTCAGCGGCACATACCGCTCCGCCTGGTGTTCGGCCAGGTCGATCATTACGCGCAGTGCGTAACGGCCCTTGGTTGAAACGATCATAGCTTTTCTCCTTATCAACCCCTCAGACGCTTTGCGCCAGCGGCCCAGTCAGGGGCGGGAATGCGCAGGCATGGATGGTGGGGTTGTCCTCTTCTCATTAACAAACCTATTATACAACAGGGTTTGTAACTTTTCAATCGCTTTTTCGTTTTTCCATTGACAAAGGGGGAAAAGAGGACTATAATACCATCAAACCTACAAACCATGTTGGTTTACAGGAAATATATAATGCGTCAGAATAACATCCCGGGCCCTGCGCCCGCAGAGGGAGGACTTTTACTATGAGCAAGATTTACACTTCCGCAGATCAGCTGATTGGCCACACTCCGCTGCTGGAGCTGACCCATATCGAGAAGGAAGCCGACCTGAAGGCCACCGTTCTGGCCAAGCTGGAATACTTCAACCCCGCCGGCTCTGTCAAGGATCGCATTGCCAAGAAGATGATCGACGATGCCGAGGCCACCGGCAAGCTGAAGCCCGGCTCCGTCATCATCGAGCCGACCTCCGGCAACACCGGTATCGGTCTGGCCGCTGTGGCCGCTGCCAAGGGCTACCGCATCATCATCGTGATGCCCGAGACCATGAGCGTGGAGCGCCGCCAGCTGATGAAAGCTTACGGCGCAGAGCTGGTCCTGAGCGAGGGCGCAAAGGGCATGAAGGGGGCCATTGCCAAGGCGGATGAGCTGGCAAAGGAGATCCCCAACGCCTTTATCCCCGGCCAGTTCGTGAACCCTGCCAATCCGCAGGCACACATCGAGACCACCGGCCCTGAGATCTGGGAGGACACCGATGGTCAGGTCGATCTCTTTGTGGCTGGCGTTGGCACCGGCGGCACCGTTACCGGCGTGGGCAAGTACCTCAAGAGCAAGAACCCCAATGTCAAGGTCGTGGCTGTGGAGCCTGCCTCCTCTCCTGTGCTGAGCAAGGGCGTTGCAGGTGCGCACAAGATCCAGGGCATCGGCGCGGGCTTTGTGCCGGATGTGCTGGATACCAAGGTCTACGATGAGATCATCACCGTGACCAATGAGGATGCCTTTGCGACCGGCCGCCTCATCGGTCACAAGGAAGGCGTTCTGGTGGGTATCTCTTCCGGTGCTGCGGTCTGGGCTGCGCTGGAGCTGGCAAAGCGCCCCGAGAACGCAGGCAAGAAGATCGTTGCTCTGCTGCCCGATACCGGCGACCGTTACCTGTCCACCCCGCTGTTTGCTGAATAAGCTGTAACCCCACAAGCCGCTGCGCAGAAATTTTTGCGCAGCGGCTTTTTTTGTGCTACAATAAACCCATCAATTCCAAGGAGAACTGTTATGAACTACTACGCCGCCCCGATGGAGGGGCTGACAGACCGTATCTGGCGGCAGGCCCACCAGCGCTGGTTCGGTGCACCGGAGGCCCCGGTACGGTATTATGCGCCGTTTCTCTCGCCGCCGGAGAACCGGGTGCTCATTAAAAAGAAGATGGCAGAGCTTGCCCCGGAGGCAAACCCGGGTGCGCCGGTCATCCCGCAATTGCTGGCGAAGGACGGCGAGCTGGCTGCATGGATGATCGGGCAGCTGCGGGCGCTGGGCTATACTGAGGTGAACCTGAATCTGGGCTGCCCCGCCGGGACGGTGACCGCCAAGGGCAAGGGCTCCGGAATGCTGCGGGACCTTGCCAAGGTGGACGCCTTTCTGGACGGCGTATTCTCCCATGCCGAGGGGCCTGTCTCGGTCAAGACCCGGCTGGGCGTCACCCGTCCCGAGGAGTTCGACGCCATCCTCGACATCTATAACCGCTACCCCATCTGTGAGCTGACCATCCACCCCCGGGTCATGCGCCAGCTCTACCGGGGCGAGGCCGACCGCGCCGCTTTTGCAAAATATCTGCCCCACTGCCGGATGCCCGTCTGCTACAACGGCGACATCACCACCCCGGCCCAGCTGGCCGCGCTGGAGGCAGAGCATCCGTCCCTCTCCGGCATCATGGTGGGCCGGGGCCTCATCGCCGACCCGGCCCTGCTGCGGCAGGCCGTGGGCGGTGCCCCTGCCAGCAAAGAAGAGCTTCGCGGCTACCTCGACGAGCTGTATCACGGCTACACCGCGCTGTTCGGCGCGTCCAGCTGCGCCGTCAGCCGGATGAAGGCCCACTGGTTCTACCTCATCCACCTTTTCGATGGGGCCGACGCACTGGAAAAGCCCCTGCGCAAGGCCCGGGAAGGCTGGGAGTATGAGACGGTGGTGAACCAGATCTTTGCCTGCTGGCCAAAATAAAAGCCCGCCGCCTCCTGCGAGGCAGCGGACTTGTGTAAGCGCGGCTCAGACGTTCAGGTAGCTGCGGAGCATGGCCTGCAGCAGATCGTCACGGTCAACTTTGCGGATGAGGGAGCGGGCTCCCTTGTATGTGGTGATATAGGTGGGATCTTCGGACAGGATATAGCCCACCAGCTGATTGACCGGATTGTAGCCCTTTTCCTTTAATGCATCGTACACCTGCTGTACGATCTCGTGAATCTCGTAGTCCTTTTTGTCGTGGATCGAAAAAATAGCAGTCGCGTCGCCCACGCAATGCACCCCCTTCGGTATCCCTCTCGCATTCCGTTCCGAGAGGTCATTGGAACTTATAGCCCATTGTACACGAAATGAACGCTGACTTCAAGATTCCAAGCTGGAATTTGCACACTTTGCCTAAAATTTTTTGAAAATTTGAGTAAAAAGAACGGAGCGAATTTTCCCGTTCAGGAGGTTTTTCATGGTCTACGGAATCGGCTGCGACCTGTGCAGCATTGCGCGGATGGAAAAGAGCCTGCTGGGCCCCCATGGCGCGGTCTTTGCACGCCGGGTGTTCGGCCCGGCGGAGCAGGCGGCACTGGGCCTGCCTCTGGCAGAGGAAGAGGGCACGGCCCGCCGCACCGCCCATACCGTGGCCAGCGCGGCGGCGGACTTTGCGGCCAAGGAGGCTTTCCTCAAGGCGGCGGGCACCGGTCTGCGGGAGCCCTTCTCCCTCTGCGAGATTGAAGCCGTCCGCCTGCCCGGCGGGG
>OKTZ01000512.1_pt1 | contig 12700 bp, 10 predicted proteins | sample 1606711 | NCBI WGS metagenome assembly OKTZ01 (sample SAMEA3882535, study PRJEB24775) | human gut metagenome | biome: human-associated habitat; feature: intestine environment; material: feces | place: Netherlands | collected 2009/2010 | reverse complement strand
CACCGCGCTTTGCGATCATCCAGCCTGCAACCGGGCTGTCGATTCCGCCGGATAATAATAACATTGCTTTTCCGTTAGAACCTACCGGCATTCCACCCGGTCCCGGAATTTCTTTGGAATAAATATTGATAAGGCTTCTGATTTCAATGCAGACCATAACCTCCGGGTTATGCACATCTACCTTGCTCTCCGGGAACGCATCTAAGATTTTTCCACCCAGTTCAGCATTGATTTCCATGGAATCAAGAGGATAATTCTTTCTTGCTCTCCTTGCATTTACTTTAAAGGTAAAGTTCTTTTCCGGATATTCTTTACCCAGATAATCTACCACTGTCTCCGCTAATTTATCGAAGCCTTCATCCTCTACCTGAAGTAATGGACAGAATCCTACAATACCAAATACACGGCTTAATGCTTCTACGGTCTCGTCATAATCATAGTCATCGGATACTACATTGACATAGATTCTTCCCTGCTCTTTGGTTACTTCAAACTCGCCCTCTGCTGTCTTTAACGCATGACGGATCTGCTCCATTAACATATTTTCAAAAATGTAGCGGTTCTTTCCCTTTACTCCGATTTCTCCATATTTTACCAGAAATGATTTATACATATGATTTCCTTTCTCTTTTAATGTCTTGTATATTTCTTCAATACCGGAAGCAGCTCTCCCAGTACTTCTAATGCGTAATCAATCTCTTCTTCCGTTGTATGCACACTGAAGGAAAAACGCAGTGTGGAATCCAGAAGGTTTTCCTTTAAATGAATATTTCTAAGGGTCTTGCTTCCCTTCTGTTTGCCTGCATGATTATTGGAAGAGCAGGCAGAACCGGAAGATACATAAATCCCCCTGTCTTCCAGTGAATGTAATAATACTTCACTTCGGATTCCTTCAAAGCTGACGCTGACGATATGTGGTGCAGAATCCTCTCCGGTCTTTCCATTTACATGGGTTCCTTCCAGCTTTTCGATTCCATCGATAAAACGCTGCTTTAATCCGTAAAGATGCGCTCTCTTTTCATCGAGATTCTCATAGATTTCTTCTGCTGCTTCTCCAAGACCTGCAATTGCCGGTACATTTTCCGTTCCGGAACGCATTCCCTTCTGCTGTCCACCGCCTAATATCAGCGGCTTTAATTTCGTCTTTTCCTTCACCCAGAGGAATCCGCTTCCCTTTGGACCGTGAATCTTATGTCCGCTGACGGAAAGCATGTCTATGCCAAGCTTCTTTGGATAGATATACATTTTTCCATAAGACTGGATTGCATCTACATGAATCAGTGTATCCGGATTCTTTTTCTTAATAAGCTCTGCAGCTTCTGCAACCGGCTCGATGGCTCCGATTTCATTATTTACCTGCATCATGGAAACAAGAATGGTCTGTTCCGTTACTGCTTCTTCTAATTCTTCCAGTGAAATAATTCCATTCTCATCCACAGAAAGATAAGTAATGTCAAAGCCCTGCTCCTTTAAGAATTCCATTGGATTCTCTACGGATGCATGTTCAATGGATGTGGTTATAATATGATTTCCCGCTCTGCGGTTTGCCATTGCAGCACCGATAATCGCAAGGTTATTTGACTCCGTTCCACCGGATGTAAAGATGATTTCTTTTTCTGATACTCTTAATGTTTTTGCTATTTTCTTCTTTGCAGTCTCAACAAATCGTTCTGCCTCAATTCCTTTCATATGAAGGGAAGATGGATTGCCATAATCCTTCGTCAGAAGGTCTACCATTAACTGACACGCCCGGTCACTGCAGCGGGTGGTCGCAGAATTATCCAGATATGCTTCCATACTTTTCTACACTTTCTTACTGTTTTTTCGTTATATACGGCTCTCTAATTGCAGCATCAGCATGGACATCATGCAGATACCTGCTGTATCTGTCCGAAGTATTCTTCTTCCTAAGGAAATGGACTGCATGGTCTCTCTTGCTTTTGCAATCTCTTCCTCTGCAAATCCGCCTTCCGGTCCTATCATAATGCTGATACTCTTCCCCGGTTCGATTTGCTCTAATACTGTCCTGGTTCCTTCCATGCCATTTTCATTTTCATAAGGCACTAAGCGGATATCACAGTTTTCTGCCAGCTTTAAGGCTTCCTTGAAAGATACTACTTCATGAATCTTTGGAATGATACTGCGCTTTGACTGTTTTGCTGCAGTCTCTGCCTGCGCCTGCCATTTTTGTACCCGTTGTGCTGCCTTTTTTCCTTCCAGCTTTACCACACAGTATTTCATGGCTACCGGAATGATTTCATAGACACCAAGTTCTACTGCCTTTTCAATCACCGTTTCCATCCGATCTCCCTTCGGCAGTGCCTGAAATAAATAGATTTTAGACGGAAGCTCGGTTCCTTCTTCGTCCACAGATACTATGTCTGCCTGCACGAAATTTTCTCCGGTTTCTGCAATCTTACAAAAATAATTGCCACCTTCACGGTCACTGATGCGAATCGTCTCTCCGATTTTCATACGCAGTACATTCCGGATATGATTTACATCGCTTCCGGTTATGGTAACATATTCTTTGCCCACCTGGCTTTTTTCAACAAAAAACTGATGCATCTATTTTACCTCTGATTTTTCCGTGCAGTTACATTGACCCATTCGCCCTGATGGTTGACTTCTAAGATTTCAAAGCCTGCCTGCTCTAAAGCTTTTCTTTAAAATCAATAATTCCGGAAGTAATAAGCACTCCCTGCTCTTTCGTACACTGATAAAGTGCCGGTGCCATCGGAATAATAATATCCGCTAAAATATTCGCTACGACCAAATCATAACCTGTGCCAATCTTTTCCTGAAATACTTTATCGTCAATCAGGTTTCCAACATAAAATTCACCTGAATTTTCTGCCAGATGATTGACTGTCATATTTTCATGAGTTGATGTGATACAATCTCCATCCACATCCGTGCCCACTACGCTGCCTGCACCAAGCTTTAATGCTGCAATGGATAAGATTCCGCTGCCGCATCCTACATCCAGAACACGCTCGCCCTCTTTTAAATATTTACGAATCTGGCGGATACAAAGCTGTGTTGTCTCATGCTTTCCGGTTCCAAAGGAAATACCCGGGTCAATCTCGATTAAGAATTTATTTTTATCCTCTTCCTTTAATAGTTCCCAGGTTGGTTTGATTAAAATATCATCGATATAAAAAGACTGAAAAAACTGTTTCCAGTTATTAATCCAGTCGATATCCTCGGTCTGGCTGGAGGTAATATCTCCGCTTCCGATTTCTACCATGCTTCTTAACTGCTCTAAACCAATGCGAACTGCCTTTAAAGTCTCGGTATGGTCTTCTCCTGCCTCTAAATAAAAGCTGACTTTGCTTTTTCCTTCGTCTGGTGGAAGTTCCGGCGGAAAATCAATAAACATTTCTCCTGTTTCTTCTTTCGTCAATGGTACATTGTCTTCGATTTCAATTCCTTCAATGCCATTTTCTGATAACATCATGCTGATAAAATCCTCAGCTTCTGTTGTTGTATCTATTGTATATTTATCCCATTTCATAGTTTCTGCTCCTGTTCTTATCTTAACCTTCTATTATAAAAAGCAAACATTTTAATCTTAACATAGCTTTTTATTTTTCGCAACTGTAAGGGAATCAACGGTAACCAGCAGACAGCTTCTTTAGATACATAGCGACGCCTACGCATGTCTGGTAACACAAAAACAGCGGAACATATTTCTTCTGCCCGCTGATTTTCCTGTTTATTGCTATGTCATTGCTGTGCTATTATTGCAATCTTATTACTGATATTTTACTTCCAGTTTCTGCATCAACACCTGATATTCCCGGTTAATTTCCTGAATCGTACCGGTGTCTCCATTGAGATTATCCGGATGATATATTTTAATCAAATCCTTATAACGCTTCCGCAATGATTTTTCATTGCCCACGCCCATAAAGAACATTTCTCCCTTCACCACATTGGATGATTGGCTTCTATTCTCCTGTTCAAATTCATGTACTCTGCTGTAAAAGTCTCTCTGACGCTCCATTTTCTGCTTTTCGGCAGCAAGTTTCTGAAGTTCACTTTCTAATATTTTCCACTTCATGTCAAAAAGATGCTGTTCCCGCTTCATCCGCTCCTGTTCAAGATTCTTCTCCATCTCGAATTTCCGCTTCTGGAATTCTAACTCCCTCTGATGGCGTTCCATCTCGCGTTTGGAATTTTCCAGTTCTCTCCTTGTATGTTCCAGTTCCACAGTCTGCTGAAAACACCATTTTTCAAACTGTGCTGCATCCTTCTTAATCACAGCGCTGTTATGCTGCTTCATAAATCTCTCTCCTTGTCTCATAAACGGTTGCCTAAATCAACATATGGTTACAAAAAACTTATGAATCAGGAATAGTATACAATATGTTGTCACAAAATGCAACAACGAGAAACTCACTTTTGCAGGTTTCCCGAGTTATCGCGGTGCTCGCCAAATCTGCATGCAAGCATGCGATTTTTCTCGCTACTCGCGTAAAAAAAGCTGCCTCCATTTTTCAGGAAACAGCTTTATCATTTTTATAAATCATCAAAGGACTCTTTAATTTTTCCCATAAATCCCTTTTTCTTTTTCGTGCCTGCCGCACCATTCTGTGTCTTTAATGAATTACCGGTCTCTGCATCAAACTGGCGCAGTGCCTCTTTTGCAGCTTCATTTAATCCGGTCGGAACCTGAACCACAAGTGTAACATACTGGTCACCACGGACTGCCTTGTTACGCAGGGATGGGATTCCTTTTCCTCTCAGACGGATTCTGGTGTCGGTCTGTGTACCAGGTTTTACTTCGTAGACCACATCGCCGTCGATGGTTGTAATTCTTACTTCTCCACCCAGTGCTGCCTGTGCAAAACTGATTGGTGCTGTTGAATATACATCCATGCCCTGTCTCTGAAGGATTGGATGGCGGGATACTACTACTTCTACCAGAAGATCTCCTCTTGGTCCGCCATTTACACCCGGCTCACCTTTTTCACGGATTCTTACACTCTGACCGTTATCAATTCCGGCAGGAATGCTGACCTTAATCTTCTTCTTGCTGGCAATGTAGCCGGTTCCACGACAGTCCGGACATTTGTCACGAACAATTTTACCGCTTCCGTTACATTCCGGACAGGTCTGTACATTCTGTACCATACCAAATAAGGACTGCTGGGTATATACCACTTTTCCTTTTCCCTGACATTTGCTACAGGTCTCCGGACTGGTTCCCGGCTTCGCTCCTGTACCATGACAGGTCTTACATTCATCCTTTAATACTAAATCAATTTCTTTCTCACAGCCAAATGCTGCCTCTTCAAATGTAATTCTGACACTGGCACGTACATTGGCTCCCTTCATCGGTCCGTTGCTGCTGCTGCTGCGTCTTCCGCCGCCAAAGAAATCTCCGAAAATGTCTCCAAAGCTTCCAAAAATGTCTCCCATATCCATACCTGAGAAATCAAATCCGCCTGCTCCGCCGGCACCTCCATCAAAGGCTGCATGGCCAAACTGGTCATACTGTTTTCTCTTCTCCGGGTCGCTCAGTACTGCATATGCTTCAGATGCTTCCTTAAATTTCTTTTCTGCTTCTTTATCCCCCGGGTTCATATCCGGATGATATTTTTTGGCAAGGACACGATATGCTTTTTTTATTGCTGCGTCATCTGCGTTTTTATCAACGCCTAAGACCTCGTAATAGTCTCTTTTCTGTTCTGCCATAATCTATTCCCTCTTTACCGTTTGTAAGGGTTGACAGTAAAACTGCCAACCCTTTCTACTGCTTTTTATCTGTAGAATTATACTTCTTTGTAATCAGCATCTACCACATCATCATCTGCGGAACCTGCAGCTGCTCCACCGGCTGCACCTGCTCCCATATCAGGACCTGCACCAGCGGCTCCCTGAGCTGCCTGAGCGTTCTCATACATCTTAGCAAATACTTTCTGTGCACTTTCCATCAGTTTCTCTTTTGCTGCTTTCATCTCAGCAACCTGATCATCTGTCATGTTTTCAGCCTGTGGATTTGCATCTACTAAAGCTTTCAGTGCATTTAAGTCAGCCTCTACTGCAGATTTATCTGCCGCATCAAGGTTATTTCCAACCTGGTCTAATGCCTGCTGTGTCTGGAATACGAAGGCATCTGCATCATTTCTGGTGTCGATTGCTTCTTTTCTCTTCTTGTCCTGTGCTTCAAATTCAGCTGCTTCTTTTACTGCTTTATCGATATCTGCATCAGACATGTTAGATCCGGCAGTAATTGTAATATGCTGTTCTTTTCCGGTTCCTAAGTCTTTTGCAGATACATTTACAATACCGTTTGCATCGATATCGAAAGTAACTTCAATCTGAGGAACTCCACGACGTGCTGGTGGGATACCATCCAGACGGAACTGTCCAAGGGATTTGTTATCTCTTGCGAACTGTCTCTCACCCTGTACTACGTTGATATCAACGGCATCCTGATTATCCTGTGCTGTTGAGAAGATCTGGCTCTTCTTTGTAGGGATTGTTGTATTTCTCTCGATAAGGTGAGTAGCTATACCACCCATTGTCTCGATTGAAAGTGTAAGTGGTGTAACATCCAGAAGAAGGATCTCGCCTGCACCGGCATCTCCGGCAAGCTTACCACCCTGGATACAAGCACCGATAGCAACACACTCATCAGGGTTGATTCCCTTGAATGGCTCCTTACCTGTAAGTCTCTTAACCTCTTCCTGTACTGCTATGATACGGGTTGAACCACCGACAAGAAGTACCTTGTCAAGGTCTGCTGCTGTAAGTCCTGCATCAGCAAGTGCTGTGTTAACAGGGCCCTTTGTTCTGTCTACAAGATCTGCTGTAAGCTCATCGAACTTAGCTCTTGTAAGGTTCATATCGAAATGCTTTGGTCCATCCTGGTTTGCTGTGATGAAAGGAAGGTTGATGTTGGTTGTTGTAGCTGATGACAGCTCCTTCTTTGCCTTCTCTGCTGCTTCCTTTAATCTCTGCATAGCCATCTTATCGCCTGAAAGGTCGATGCCCTCTGCCTTCTTGAATTCATCAAGCATATACTGTGTAATTGCGTTATCGAAATCATCACCACCAAGGTGTGTATCACCGTTTGTAGATAATACTTCAATGACTCCGTCACCAATCTCGATGATAGATACATCAAATGTACCACCACCTAAGTCGTATACCATGATCTTCTGTTCTTCTTCGTTATCCAGACCATAAGAAAGAGCTGCTGCTGTAGGCTCGTTGATGATACGCTTTACATCAAGACCTGCGATCTTACCGGCATCCTTTGTTGCCTGTCTCTGTCCATCTGAGAAGTAAGCAGGAACTGTGATAACTGCCTCTGTAACCTTCTCTCCTAAGTATCCCTCTGCATCTGACTTCAGCTTCTGAAGGATCATTGCTGAAATCTCCTGTGGTGAATACTTCTTGCCATCTATCTCTACTCTGTAATCTGATCCCATGTGACGCTTGATAGATGAAATTGTCTTATCTGCGTTTGTAACTGCCTGACGCTTTGCAGGCTCACCTACTACTCTCTCTCCTGTCTTCAGGAAACCTACTACTGAAGGTGTTGTTCTCATACCCTCTGAGTTAGCTATAACTACAGGCTTACCACCTTCCATAACTGCTACACATGAATTTGTTGTACCTAAGTCAATACCTATAATCTTACCCATTGTCTTTTCCTCCTAGAAAAAAAATTTACAATATTAAGAAATCTCCCACTCCGTGGGTCCTTCTTATGAAGTTTAATTTGCTACCTTTACCATGCTAAATCTGAGCACCTGATCCTTGTACATGTAACCCTTCTGCATCTCTTCAACGATTACATTCTCTTCGTAGTTGTCATCCTCTACATGCATCACTGCATTGTGGAATGTAGGATCAAACTGTTCCCCGGCGCAATCCATAGGCTTTACACCTATGCTTTCCAATGACGTCATAAGCTGCTTATATATATTTGCAACTCCCGACTCGAATGGTCTGTCCTTATCCTCATCAGGAATGGCTGCCATTGCTCTCTCAAAATTGTCTACCACAGGAAGGAGCTTCTCAAGAACTCCCTTTGCACCTATGTCGTACAATTTGCCTGACTCTTTTTCATTTCTCTGGCGGATGTTCTCACACTCCGCAAGAAGTCTTGTGTACTTTGTCTCTGCATCCTTGCAGCGTTCCTTGAGCTTCTCGTTCTCCTCACGGAGAGCCTTGCCTCCACGTCTGTTCTCCTTTGCAACATGCTGTGGCTTTGCAGCCTCTGCCTGCTCCTCCGGAACGTCAACGGTCTCATCGACCTTGACTTCTGACTCAACGCCATCCTTTATCTCTGCTGAAGCATCTCCAACTATGGTCTCGGCTGCTGTCTGCTCTGTCTTAACCTTCTTGTCGGATGCAGTACTGTTATTGCTATCAGCCATTACATATCCTCCTATTCATCGTTATAATCTTATCTGTCTATCCATTGTTGTTAAATATGTCATCAAGCTCTCCGGTGAGTTCCTTGAGCATGCTCACAACTTTCTTGTAATCCATCCTCTTCGGTCCGATTATTCCTATCGTTCCTTTTGCACCCTCCGGCATCTTGTATGTTGCTGTTACAAGGGAGCAGTCCTTCAGGTTTTCATCGCTGTTCTCCTGTCCTATCAGGATCTGTATGTCGCTGTCCTGCTGGATCACATCCTCCACATGTTTTGCAAATTCTTCTTTGTCCTCTATGTCTTCCAGTGTTCCGAGCAGCTTCTCTGCGGATGACGTGTTCGCCAGCTCAGGGTACTTGAGTACATTCGTTGCTCCACTGGTATAAACCTTGAGATCATCGGCCTCATGGATCGCCTCCATGATTCCCTGGAATATCGTCTCAAGGATCTCTGCATATTCACCTGCCTGAACCTTCATGGTCTGTATAAGTTCAAGATTGATATCCTGAAGTGCCGCGCCCTGAAGGAAGGTATTTAGCAGAATATTAAATTTTAAAATATCTTCATTCTTCAGGCTGTACGTCGTCTTGATCAGCTTATTCTTGACTATATTGCCATCAACCATGATGACCGCCAGCAATGTGGTCTCATCAACCTGTGACAACTGGATGAACTTTACTGTGTTGTTGTACTGTGGCATCGTAACCAGTGTTGCGTACTGAGTGTTAGTCGCAAGCACCTTTGCCACCTGCTTGAGAAGCTTCTCAAGCTTATCAACTCTATTCAGCAGATTCTCTCGCTCTGTCTGATCCTCTGCTTTCTCTTCATCCCTGTCTGCCATGATGCTGTCAACATAAAACCTGTAACCTGCATCTGTTGGAACTCTTCCTGCCGATGCATGTGGCTGGCATATATAACCCATATCCTCAAGATCTGACATCTCATTTCTTATGGTAGCCGGGCTGACATTCATGTCGGCCAGCTTGGAAATGGTTCTCGATCCAACGGGCTCTCCAGTCTCCAGGTAATTCGAAACGATCGCTTTTAGAATTCTGACTTTTCTCTCGTCAAGTTCCATACTCTCATTCCTTTTTGCTTTTAGTCTTATTAGCACTCAACATATTCGAGTGCTAACCACTAAACATAATCTAACACTGCCGCCCCCTTTTGTCAACAAAATAACGAATGTTTTTGTGTTTTTTTTATGTTTTGAAGGACGGTCGTGCCAGTATTATTCTATTAAGAAGTCCGCCAGAATCGTGTTGCTTACGTCGATGCCTTTTTTTGTGAGGCGGATCAGTCCGTGGTCGTCTTCGAGGTGGCCGGTGGACTTGTATTTATCTATGACGGAGCCGTATATGTCGTAGATGGAGTGTCCAAAGTAGTCGTTGAATTTTTCTGCACTCACACCGGATATCATACGCAGGCCGAGGAACATATATTCCTCCATCAGCCTGTCTGCGTCAAGTTCTTCTTCCACATTGCGCATGTGTTCTATTATATCTCTTGCCTTACCCGAATTTGCGACGTGATCTCCGAATGTCATGAGCTCCCTGTGTCTTGCCATGCCGTCTATGTAGTCTTCCAGACTGGATGTGTTGGTGTAGCGTCTGCCGTACAGGAAGGACGCTGCTCCGATTCCGATTCCTATGTATTCCCCGAGGGTCCAGTAGACTATGTTATGTCTGCACTCGTAGCCAGCTTTGGCGTAATTGGATATCTCGTATCTGTGGTAGCCGCCGGTGCCTAAGAGCTTATTTGTTATGTCGTACATCTGCCTGTCCACGTCCTCATCCGGGATCTGTGACAGCAGGTTCTCATCTGCTGCCAGAGGAGTTCCGTCCTCCACTATGAGGCTGTAGGACGATATGTGCTCCGGCTTACACCTTAATACCTTGTCAAGGGTGTCCAGATATGACCTCATGGTCTGTCCCGGTATGTCTGACATCAGGTCTATATTTATATTGCGAAATCCGGCCTCCCTAGCCATGTCAAATGCGGCGAGGAACTGGTCATAATTGTGTATCCTGCCCAGAGCTTCCAGCTCATTTTTCTGTGCGGACTGAAGGCCTATGCTCATCCTGTTTATGCCATTTGCTATATATTCTGCTGCCTTACGGCTGGTCAGGGTGCCCGGATTTACCTCTATGCTTATCTCCGCATCCTCTGCGACATCGAACAGCTTCCTCACCGTCGTCATTACAAGTGTGATCTCGTCCGGCTCCAGTATGGATGGGGTTCCGCCTCCTATGTATATTGTCCTGACCTTGTGGGTCTCCGCCAAATACGAGTAGCTTTTCAGCTCCTCGCACAGGGCTTCGATGTATTTCTCACGGTACACTCCATATCCCGACATGCAGGCTGCCCCCACCGGAAATGACAGGAAGTCGCAGTATGCACATTTCTTCACACAGAATGGGATATGTATGTATATGCTGAGCGGCTTCTTCTCATATGACTCTAAAACTTCGTCATTATTTGCATCGCCGAAATCCCGATCTGAATTTTCGGTATTTATTATATCTATCATTAGTATCCTTCCTTTTTATTTCAAATATCGTCACCGCATGAAAAAAGCCGCTACTAAGAATGCTCCTGTCAGAATGCTCTCATTAACGGCTTTTCTACGATTCTATTATTTCTTATTTAATATAACCGTGTCACTGTGTTCCCGGTCTTTTCTATTCCTCATCAAGCTTCAGGACAGACATAAATGCCTTCTGTGGTATCTCCACATTGCCCACCTGTCTCATTCGCTTCTTTCCTTCCTTCTGCTTTTCAAGGAGCTTTCTCTTTCTGGATATATCTCCGCCGTAGCACTTGGCAAGGACATCCTTTCTCATGGCCTTGACTGTCTCGCGGGCTATTACCTTGCCGCCTATGGCCGCCTGGATCGGGATCTCGAACAGATGTCTCGGGATCTCGTCCTTGAGCTTCTCGCACATCTTTCTGCCCCTTTCATACGCTGTATCCTTGTGTATGATAAATGAGAGTGCATCGACCTCTTCCTTATTGATAAGGATGTCCAGCTTCACAAGCTCTGAGCGGACATAGCCCTTCATCTCATAGTCAAATGAAGCATAGCCCCTTGAACGCGACTTAAGTGCATCAAAGAAATCGTATATGATCTCGTTCAGTGGGAGGTCGTACTTGAGAAGCGCTCTTGTCTCCTCCATGTACTCCATGCTCTTGTACACGCCTCGTCTCTCCTGGCAGAGCTGCATGATGGCACCCACATACTCTGTTGTGACCATGATCTCCGCATCGACAAATGGCTCCTCCATGTACTCTATGGTGGATGGATCCGGCAGATTCGACGGATTGGTGAGCTCTATCACATTCCCATCTGTGGTATGTACCTTATATACAACGCCTGGCGCTGTGGTTACCAGATCAAGATTGAACTCCCTCTCCAGTCGCTCCTGAACTATCTCAAGGTGAAGCAGTCCAAGGAAACCACATCGGAAACCAAAGCCCAGTGCTATGGATGTCTCCGGCTCAAAGCTGAGCGCCGCATCATTTAACTGAAGTTTCTCAAGGGCATCCCTGAGATCCGGATACTTTGCTCCATCCGCAGGATAGAGTCCGCAGTATACCATAGGCTGTGCCTTCTTGTATCCAGGAAGCGCCTCGTCACATGGCCTGTCCGCCTGTGTGACTGTATCTCCCACTGTGGTATCCTGTACATTCTTAAGGCTGGCTGTTATGTAACCAACCATACCGGCTGACAGCTCATCACATGGGACAAATCTTCCCGCTCCGAATATTCCGACCTCAACCACCTCAGCCTCAGCTCCGGTGGCCATCATCCTTATGGTGGTTCCCTTCTTCACGCAGCCGTCAAATAATCGGCAGAATATGATAACTCCCTTGTAGGAGTCATACAGACTGTCGAATATAAGTGCCTTGAGTGGAGCCTCAGGGTCACCATGCGGTGCCGGCACCTTCTTCACGATCTGTTCAAGCACTTCTTCTATATTAATCCCATTCTTTGCCGATATCCTTGGGGCATCCTGTGCCTCTATTCCAATTACATCCTCGATCTCGTTCACGACCCTCTCCGGATCTGCTGACGGGAGGTCTATCTTGTTGATGACTGGCATGACATCAAGGTCATGATCCAGCGCCAGGTATACATTCGCCAGGGTCTGCGCCTCTATGCCCTGTGCGGCATCAACCACAAGTATGGCTCCCTCACAGGCTGCCAGACTTCGAGATACCTCATAATTGAAATCCACATGTCCCGGAGTGTCTATGAGATTGAATATGTACTCCTGTCCATCATTGGCATTGTACACGAT
>OKTZ01000511.1_pt1 | contig 12724 bp, 10 predicted proteins | sample 1606711 | NCBI WGS metagenome assembly OKTZ01 (sample SAMEA3882535, study PRJEB24775) | human gut metagenome | biome: human-associated habitat; feature: intestine environment; material: feces | place: Netherlands | collected 2009/2010 | reverse complement strand
CGTGGTTTAAAGACCATGTCGGCGGCGGCCTCGTTTTCGTATCCGGCGCCGCGGAGGCAGAGCGCGATACCGGCTTCGAGGAGAAGGGGCAGGCCACGCTGGCTGGTTGCAATTACTGCGGCCTGGTCAAGGGCGCAGCCGTACGTCTGGCATTGAGCGGAGAGCTCGCCTCTCGCCGGATCGGGGAGCAGCGCGGTCGCAACACGGCTTGATAGCAATGCAAATGCTGTGCGCTCATCGGGCGAAAGGCATTCTGCTTCAACGACGACGAGCTTGGGCGGCGCGCTGTTTGTGCGAAGCGTGGCTCGGTACATGCGGACCGAAGAACCCGACATAGAAAACTCCTGTGTATTCGGCAAAACGTAAACTATAGTTTACGTTTTTGTTCGGCTCCATTTCAAACTCGGCTGCATGGACGAACGTGCGAAACAGATTCTGGGCAGGCGGGTCGAAGAGGCGCGCAGGGACCTTGGTATCTCCAAGGTTGATTTTTGTGTGGCGACAGGAATCAGCCGACCCTATCTCGATCGAATCGAAGATGGGACGGCAAATTTCACGCTCAAGATTCTATTTAAGATCGCGCCCGCACTCGGCATGACGGTGTCAGAGCTTCTCGAGGGTATCGAATAGGGGATACCCGTCGACAACTGAATTACGCCATCGGGATGCGGTCGTGGTTGACTTGGCTGTAGAACAGGCGCTGAATCTCGGCCGCATCACGTGACTGGCCGAGTGCCCACATGGTTTTGGCCACGAGCGTCTCGGTGGTCATGTCATCGCCGCGCAGAATGCCCGGATGATCGGCGTAAGCGCGGCCGACCTCATAAACGCCCAGATCGAGGCCCTCTTCGGGGACCTGCGTGGTCATAACGACGGTGCGACCCGAATCGACCCAGCGGAAAATTGCCTCTTGGAACGACTCGCCGGACTCGCCAAACTCGGGAATACCGCCAATGCCAAAGGTCTCAAGGATTACAGCATCGTAGCCGTCGGCAAGGGCGTCGAGGATGCCCGGGTTCACGCCGGGCGTAAGCTTGAGTACAAATACACGCGGGTCGATACTGTCGTAGAAACGAACCGGGCTCTCATTCTGGTGGGTGCCGTGGAGCCCATTGCGCACGATGCGGTCGTTGCGGATGTAGGCGATGGGCGGATAGTTGACGCTAATAAACGCGTTAAAGCTCATGGTGCGCTGCTTGCGGGCGCGCGTACCGGCAATAGCGACGCCGCCAAACACGATTGAAACATCGTGCGAATGCTCGTCGAGCGCATAGAGCAGGCTCTGGTACAGATTGAGCTTGGCGTCGGTAAAGGGATTGCCCATGGGCTTTTGCGAGCCGGTGAGCACGATGGGCTTGGGGCTGTCCTGAATCAGATAGGAAAGTGCTGCCGCGGTATAGCTCATGGTGTCGGTGCCGTGCAGAATCACGAAGCCGTCGTGGTCGGCATAGCCTTCGACGATGACATCGCGGATGCGCATCCAGTCGCTCGGGCGCATATTGGTGCTGTCGATGTTCATGGGCTGCACGACGTCGAGCTCGCAGAGGCCCGAGATCTCGGGGACGCTCTGGGCGAGCTCCTCACCGGTCAGGGCGGGGGAGAGGCCGTTGCCGTCCTCGGTTGATGCGATGGTGCCGCCCGTGGCGATGAGAAGGATGCGCTTCATGCTGATATTCCTATCGTATTTGCCGCCGCAGAGGCGGAGTCGTTCGGCAGTATTGTGGCACAGGGCGTCCAATGTTCAAACGTATTACATCATCCGTGACGTTTAGCAACATTTCAATCGCCATCAAAAAAGGGTGCAGGTCGTGCGTTTGCCGTGCGCTGATGGCTGCGAGGGACGAGAAACCCCATATAACGTGTACACTATGAAAGATATTTTCGTTCATTCACGCGGGTGGGCACCGGCTCCCCGCCAACAAGAGGGGGAAACCATGGATCAAAAGGCTTCCGCAAAGGTCCTCGTACTCGACTTTGGTGCGCAGTACGGTCAGCTCATTGCCCGTCGTGTCCGCGACCTCAACGTGTATTCCGAGATTGTGCCCTGCGACATCTCGGCCGATGAGATTCGCGAGATGAATGCCTCTGCGCTCATCCTTTCTGGTGGCCCGGCCTCCGTGTATGCCGAGGACGCTCCGTCCATCGATCCTGCTATCTTTGACCTGGGTCTTCCCGTCCTGGGCTTCTGCTACGGCCATCAGATCACGGCCGTAACGCTCGGCGGCAAGGTCGGCCACTCCGAGGTGGGCGAGTATGGCCGCGCCACCATCACACGCACGGCTGGTGCCAAGCTCTTTAACTCCACGCCCATGGAGCAAACCGTGTGGATGAGCCACCGCGACGCCGTTTCCGAGGTGCCCGAGGGCTTTACCGTTACCGCCAGCACCGACGTGTGCCCGGTTGCCGCCATGGAGTGCGTCGAGCGCAAGATTTTCACCACGCAGTTCCACCCCGAGGTCAAGCACTCCGAGTACGGTCAGCAACTGCTGAGCAACTTCCTGTTTGAGATCTGCGGACTGGAGCCCAACTGGAGCATGGACAATCTGGTCGAGACCATGACGGCCGAGTTCCGCGAGAAGGTCGGCGACGACCGCGTGATTCTGGCCTTGTCCGGTGTTCATCAACCACGGTCTGCTTCGCAAGGGCGAGCCCGAGCAGGTGGAGGAGGTCTTCACCAAGCAGTTTGACGTCGACTTTATCCACGTCCACGCCGAGGACCGTTATGCCGAGCTCCTGGCCGGCGTGACCGAGCCCGAGGAGAAGCGCCGCATCATCGGTACGCAGTTCTGGAAAGAGTTCTTCGCCGTGGCGCAGCAGCTCGAGACCGATGGCAAGCCGGTCAAGTACCTGGCTCAGGGCACCATCTACCCCGACATCATCGAGTCCGGCGCTCGCAAGACGGGCGGCAAGACGGCCACCATCAAGAGTCACCACAACCTGATCCCGTTCCCCGAGGGCGTGCATTTCGACCTCATTGAGCCTCTCGACCACTTCTTTAAGGACGAGGTCCGCGCACTTGGTCTGGCGCTTGGCCTGCCGGGTCACATCGTGTTCCGCCAGCCTTTCCCGGGCCCGGGTCTTGCCATCCGCATCATCGGTGCGGTCGACAAGGAGAAGCTCGAGATCCTCAAGAACGCCGATGCCATCGTGCGCGAGGAGCTCGACGCCTACAACCAGCGTCTGTTTGAGCAGACCGGCGAGCGCAACTCCGAGCACAGCTGCTGGCAGTACTTTGCGGTCCTGCCCGACATCAAGTCCGTTGGCGTTATGGGTGACGAGCGCACCTACGATTACGCCGTTGCGCTGCGCGCCGTGACCACCACCGACTTTATGACGGCTGAGAGCTACAATGTGCCTTGGGATGTTCTGGGCACTGTCACCAGCCGCATCGTCAATGAGGTCAAGCACGTCAACCGCGTGTTCTACGACTGCACCGGTAAGCCGCCGGCCACGATCGAGCTCGAGTAATCTGCAAACCCTGAAAAGTGCTGATGAAATGCAATATTTTGAGAGCCGAAAGGCTTTCTGATACTGCTTTGATACTATCAGGCGATTATTCATAAAGAGAGACATGAGAATGCCCTCTGAGAAACGGTAAGTTTTTCAGAGGGCATTTTTGTGTCTTTTATTCTTTACGCCACTTTTTCTTCGGCTCGTACCGGCCGCAGCCGTCGGCGGTCTGTGGCCAGTTGAGCTTCCATTCCAGATACTCTTCCTTGGTGATCTCGCCCTCCCGGAGCTGCTTCTTACGGAGCTGCCACTCCTTTAAGAACTCATCCAGCAGGCGATAGCGGAAGCTGACTGCCATGTGCTTTTCCGGGAAATCCGGGTCGGTGGTGTCTGTGACCTCATAGAGCCGGGTGCCGGGGTAGTGCTCATCCAGTTCGAACAGGGTGTACATCACATCCTCTGCGGCGTACAAGGTCGGCTCATAGAGGGAACGGTAGTTCACGTCCAGTACCTCCGCAATCTTGCGGAGCAGCTCTTCCTTGGGTGTGCGGGTGTTGCTTTCGTATTGTGCGATACGGATGTCTGCGCTTTTCTCCTCAAACCCGATGGCGATGCCCAGTTCTTTCTGGGTCATACCTCGGAGGTTGCGGGCACGTTTGATGCGGTCACCGACTGCCATGCGATTGCCTCCTGACTTAAACATATTTGTTGAACCTAGTATAGCACAGAAAAATAGGAGGCGCAATAGAAAATAAACAAAAAAGTTTAAGATTTTACCCAAAAACCTCTTGACTTAACGGAATGTGTTTAGTATAATGAGAGTACAAAAAATAAACAAAAATGCTTAGCAAAATTGAATGACCGCCAAACTGACCCAAACCGCCAAGACCTTCCGAAAGGAAGCGAGCGCTCCGCAAGGGGACGGCACAGCACCGCAAAGGGGATATGCCTGCCGGAAGTCAGCGTGGATGAAGCGGCACCGAAACGAAACCGACAAAGAAAGGACAAAAAATGGCAAACAGCATTTTTATCAAGGCAGACGAGCTGGCAAAGGAGCTGGACATCTCGCAAGGTCTGGCGTACAAAATGATCGCCCAGTGGAACGAGGAACTGAGAGCCAAGGGCTACACGACCGTGGGAGGCCGTGTAAGCAGGAGGTACTATCAGGAGAAGATCTACGGGGCAGGGGAGGAGTGATAGGATGCCAGCCTACAAGGACAGCAGGCAGGGGACGTGGTACGCTTCCTTCTACTTCGAAAACTGGCAAGGTGTGAAGCAGAAGAAGCTGAAACGGGGGTTTGCCACCAAGAAGGACGCTCTGGCGTGGGAGCGGGAGTTCCTTCTTCAGCAGGCAGCAGACCTGACCATGACCTTTGAAGCCTTTGTGGAAATTTATATCACGGACAAGAAAAAGCGACTCCGGGAAAACACCTGGTCTACCAAAGAGCACATCATCCGAACGAAAATCTTACCGTATTTCAAAGAAAAGCGGCTCAGCGAGATAAAGCCACGGGATGTGATCGCATGGCAGAACGAGATGCTGAACTACCGGGACAAAAACGGCAAGGCCTACTCGCCGACCTACCTCAAGACGCTGCATGGACAACTCAGTGCCATTCTGAATCACGCCGTCCGATTCTACGGGCTGAAATCAAACGCAGCAGCCACAGCCGGGTGCATGGGGTCGGAAAAGCACAAGGAAATGCTCTTTTGGACGAAGGAGGAGTACCTCAAGTTTGCGGAAGCGATGATGGACAAGCCGCAATCCTATTACGCTTTTGAGGTCCTCTACTGGTGTGGCATCCGGGAGGGCGAGCTGCTGGCTCTGACTCCGGCAGACTTCGACTTGGACAAGGGGCTGCTCTCCATCACCAAATCCTATCAAAGGCTGAAAGGCCGGGATGTGATCACCGACCCGAAAACACCCAAGAGCGTCCGGGTCATCCAGATGCCGCAGTTTCTGACGGACGAGATCAGAGACTATCTGAAATCCCTCTACAAAGTCCAGCCAGACCAGCGGATCTTTGAGGTGACCAAGAGCTACCTGCACCACGAGATGGACAGGGGAGCCAAGGAAGCCGGGGTGAAGCGCATCCGAATCCACGACCTGCGGCACTCCCATGTATCGCTGCTGATCGAGATGGGCTTCTCGGCGCTGGCAATCGCAGACCGGGTGGGGCATGAGAGCGTGGACATCACCTATAAGTACGCCCATCTCTTCCCCTCAAAGCAGCAGGAGATGGCGCAGAAGCTGGACATGGAGCGAAGGGAGGGATGAAGATGGAACGAGTACTCGACCAGCAAGGCCGCTGGCGGAACAAGGTGGTAGCCTTCCGAATGTCCCCGGAAGAGGACGAGGTTCTGGAAGCCAAAGTAAAGCTCTCTGGGCTGACCAAACAGGAGTATATCATCCGCCGCTTGACCGACCGGGAAATCACCGTGGTAGGCAACCCAAGGGTCTACAAAGCCCTGCGAGACCAGATGAAGCTGATCTATCAGGAATTGCAGCGGCTGGCCGTGGATGAAGAAGTCCCGCCGGACTTGCTGGAGACCCTGCAAATGGTGGCTCTGACGTTGAACGGACTTAAGGAGGAATGCGAATGACAGACAATAGAAAAACGACCGTACCGGGTGCATCTGTTGGCGCAGATGCGGTACAGTCGTCTGATAAAATTACCACCAATATTATAACAAATTCGGGCAAGCAAATCAATCTGCAAGCCGCGAAAAAGTCAAACAATTTCGGACTGAACACGGTATCAATGACCGAGCTGTACGACACGGTGTATCCACCCCGGAAGCCCATCGTGAACGACCTGCTGTACAGTGGCACCTACCTCTTTGTAGGAGCGCCCAAGGTGGGCAAGTCCTTCTTCATGGGGCAGCTTGCCTACCATGTGGCGATGGGGCTTCCGCTGTGGGAGTACGAGGTGCATCAAGGCACCGTCCTCTATCTGGCGTTGGAGGACGATTACGCCCGGTTACAGCGGCGGCTCTCCCGGATGTTCGGGGTAGAGGAGACCAGCAATCTCTACTTCGCAACGCAAGCTAAGTCCGTGAGCGAGGGACTTGACCAGCAGTTGGAAGGATTCATCCGGGAGCACCCGGATGTGCGGCTCATCATCATCGACACCCTGCAGAAGGTGCGGGAGATCGGCGGTGACCGATACAGCTACGCCAGCGACTACGAGATCGTGACCAAACTGAAAACTTTCAGCGACAGGTACGGCATCTGCCTGCTGGTGGTTCATCACACCCGGAAGATGGAAGCTGAAGACAGCTTCGATATGATCTCCGGCACCAACGGTCTGTTGGGTGCAGCGGATGGCGCGTTCATCATGCAGAAGAAGCGGCGCACGGACAACACCGCACAACTGGACATCGTGGGGCGTGACCAGCCGGATCAGGAGCTGACATTGGAGTTTGACCGGGAACGCTGCGTGTGGGAGTTCCAAGGAGCCGAAACGGAACTTTGGAAGCTGCCGCCCGACCCGCTTCTGGAAGCGGTGGCAAAGATGCTCAGCCCGGAACAGCCAGAGTGGAGCGGTACGCCCACGGAGCTGCTGGAACGTCTGTCTGGTGTGAGCATACAGGCAAACATCTTGACCCGGAAGCTGAACGTGAGTGCCGACAGGCTCTACAACGATTATGGAATTCGGTACGAAAGCAAGCGCACCCATGAGGGCAGAGTGGTCAAATTAACGTTGGAAAATTCTGGGGCGTGACGATTCGTGACGGTTGTGACGGTATTTTTGCTACTATGTAAAATACCGTCACAATCGACACAACCGACACGGAATGGTGATAATGATGAAAAATGTGCAGATTTCGCAGGAACTTTTCGTCGCCTTGCTGCATTATCATTTGAGCGGCGAAAATGAGTACGAAGAGGTCATTGAGCAGGGTCTGGAGCAAAAATTGGATACGATGCTGCGGCATGAGCTGTATGCCCAGTACAAGACAGCACCCACCGAGGAACAGCGGGAGCAGGCTCGGCAGGAGTATCTGGACAGACGAGGCGTGCCAGAAAGCTTCCGCTGGTGAGTTCCTCTATTGGTAGAGGACAGGAGCGTGTCACGCTCCTGTGAATGCAATCACGCAGGAAGGTGATGTTGGACCGGGCAGCGGCGAGATGCAGCGAAACCCCGTCCGCAGACGGAGGCCCCCGGCAGGGCGCAAAGGCATCTTTTGATGGACGGAACGTCTGTCAAAAGTGCTTTTGCGTTACTTTCGACGAAAGTAACAAAGCCTTTGCCGTGTCCGGCACCAGTTACTTCCACAGAGAAAGGACGTGCGATTGAAAAGAACTATTTCCGCAATGCGGGGTCCCGGCTCCCTCAACCATAACCGGAGAAGTTTCACCGCTGAAAACGTAGACCCGAAGCGCAGCAGCCTGAATGTCGTGTACCGTGATGAGCCGATTCAGAAGGTGTACCACGAACTGTTTGACGAGGCAGTGAAGCGTTACAATGCCAAGCAGAAGCGCAAGGACCGCTGTATCACCGACTACTATGAGCACCTGCGGACAGGCAAGCAGGAAAAGCTTTTCCATGAGCTGATCGTCCAGATCGGCAACAAAGATGATATGGGTGTCCTGACCGAGAATGGCGCACTGGCAAAGGAACTGCTGGACGAGTATATGCAGGGCTTCCAAGAGCGGAACCCGACACTGCGGGTGTTCGGGGCTTTCCTCCACATGGACGAAGCTACGCCCCATCTGCACATCGACTTCGTGCCGTATGTGTCCGGCTGGAAGGGCAAAGGACTGGACACCAAGGTCTCCCTGAAGCAGGCTCTGAGGGCCTTGGGCTTTGCAGGCGGCTCCAAGCGAGAATCCGAGCTGAACCAGTGGATCAACGCCGAGAAAGAGCAGCTTGCTGCCGTGATGGAGCGGCACGGCATCGAGTGGGAACAGAAAGGCACCCACGAAGAGCACCTGTCTGTGCTGGACTTCAAAAAGCAGGAGCGTAGTAAAGAGGTAGCGGCTCTGGAAGCTGCCAAGCAGGAGTGCCAGACCGACCTGACCGAGATGCAGGAACAGCTGGAAACAGCGCAGACAGCCGTAGAAGCCGCTGAACAGCGGGTGCAGGAAGCTGAGCTGACCTACCAGAAGCAGAGCCAGAAGCTGAACAAGCTGGCTCCCATCATGGAAGGTTTGGAAAACCTGTCAGCGCAGTACTCCCAGCGGCCAGAAGAATGGGTGCCAGAAGCAGCCACATTTGAGACCGCCAAGAGCTATCGGGAGAAGAAGGCCATGCCGCTGATCCAGAAGTTGGTGAAGGTACTCTTTGCCCTCCATCGGAAGTACTGGGAGGTCAAGGATGAGCGGGATAAGTATCTGCACTTCTATCAGGACGAGAAGAAAGCTACCCATCATCTAAGCCAGCGGCTGAAAGAGGTGGAGGCTGAAAACTCTCAGCTCTATGCGATGAAACGTGATTTCAGGCGAGTATGGAACTATTTCGGTGCCGAAAAGATGCAGCAGGTCGTTGGATTTATGAGGGAGCAGGAGCAGAGCACAGATAAAAGCCAGAAGAAAAACAGGCAGAACAGCGTAGAACTGTAAGCATAGCAGACCCCCGCCAGCGGATGTTGGCGGGGGTCTGTACATATAGGGGACAATCCTTCGGAAATTCCGAAGAGTTCAGGGCAGTTGTTAGGTATTGCTTAATAGCTCAGGCAATCGGGCAACTATCCGGGATTTCCGGATGGTTCGAGTTTAGCGGTTGGAACTATTAAGAAAAACTTAATGGTTAGAGATTTTGAACAGGAAAGATTGAAAGAAAAAAGCATATTTGGTATAATCAGAGAAAATATGATGGGAGATGGACTGCGGCGTGAAAATTGAAGAAGGTCGAATTATAAATGACTTTATCGAACCGAATAAATGCCAATATGCAATTCCTGTTTACCAACGCAACTATGAATGGTCAGCTGAACAGTGTAGGAAACTGTTTGAAGATGTAGTAGCTGCGCATAAAAGAGATCGTAAACATTTCTGTGGGTCAGTTGTATATGCTCCTTTGAAGAGCGAAAAGAAAATCAATTACTATGTCGTTATTGATGGTCAGCAGAGACTCACAACAATTTATATTTTGATAAAAGCACTGATTGATAAAGCTGCTGCTGATGAGGAAAAGAAATCGTTGGCAGAAGTTTTGTTCAATGTTGATAAATTTAAGAGATACAATATTGATGATTCTAGCAAATTGAAACTAAAGCCAATAAAAAGCGATAATAATCAGCTCATGCTGTTGATGGAAGATCATGCTGAACAGATGGATAGGACGAGCGGTATCTATCGGAACTATGAGCTGTTTTGCGATTTGATTCAGGAATTCTTGAATGATAACCCGGACATGGGGGTTAGCAACATCTATGATGGTCTTGAACATCTGACCTGCGCAGAGATTAAGCTGGATGATGATGACGATAATGCACAGGAAATTTTTGAACGAATCAACTCTACAGGCGTTCCGCTGAGTTTGTCGGATAAAATCAGAAACTTTGTTTTGATGACAGATACAGACCAAGATCGTTTATATGAGGATTACTGGCTGAAAGCAGAGCAGATATTGTCCAAAGATCAGTTGGAGGGATTCTTTCTTGACTATTTGAATTTCAAAATGGATGGATTTGCTAAGGAAAGTACGGCCTACGATGAGTTTAAGGCTCTCTATGCACGTGGGCAGTATACCAATGAATCTATGCTGGAAGAGATTTACCACTATGTCCAGCAATATCATGCTTTCTATTATGGCGATGAAAAACGGTTCAGCAGTACAGTAAACCATTTGCTGAGAAGTTTGCAGACCCTGAAACAGACTACGGTGTATCTGTTCCTGTTCAGTGTGTTTGATGACTTCGATGCTGGTGTAATCGATGATGAAACACTCTGCAAAGTTCTTCGGTTGCTCCTGAATTACAGTATCCGCCGCTTGATTTGCGAAGTAGGTTCAAACTCGCTGCGTGGCTTGTATAAGACCCTTTACGGACGGGTGTTCAATCGCCCGGAAAATAAGAACAACTACTATGATTCCATCGTGTCTTTCCTACTTCAGCTGACATCTAAGGATGTGATGCCCAGCGATGCAGAGTTCGTGGCAGCACTGAAAGAACGTAATCTTTATCGGAAGAACGCGCTGTGTAAGTATTTGCTTGTGGCAATCGAAAATCAGGGTAAAGAGCAAATCAAGACAGATGCTTTGACCATCGAGCATATCATGCCGCAGAACAAGAATCTATCGACTGCATGGCAGAGAATGCTCGGTACGGATTGGGAGTTAGTGCGAGAACGATATCTGCATACATTGGGTAATTTAACGCTGACAGGTTATAACAGTGAACTAGGTGATCTGCCGTTTGCAGAGAAACTTGATAAGCTTGCAGAGGAAAATACTCATGTTACCGTCCTTTATAGCGATGTAAAGAACAAAACAGAGTGGAATGCGCAGACAATGGAATCTCGTGCAGAGCGTCTATCTGAAGAGGTTTTGAAACTCTTTCCCATTGAGTTGCCAACAACAAAGGTTGATTTTTCTGATCCGCGCTATCGGCTGTACACGGTGTCTGACCCACATAATGCGACCTATAAGTTCGTCAACTACTATGAGCTTCTAGGTGAAAGGGTCAGTGCTGATAGTTTTGCCTTTATGGTTCGTTCGGTGGCTGGTAAGCTGTACGACTTAAACAGTAGCATTATTGATCGTATGGCGCGAAATTTGGAAGTGTTTCCAGCGTGGCAAAATCCGGTATTTGCTTACGATAAGGACGCCATCCGGAATGCAGTAAAGCTGAAAAATGATAGCGATATTTACATCAGCACGGGATATTCTGCGTATGACTGCATCTGTTTTATCAAGGCACTTTTGAAGAAGTATGACCTTGATTTGGAAGAAGACTTTGTTTACAGTGCTCGGCCAAATAGCACAGCATTGGCTGGAATAAATTGGAAAAATATTGCACAGGAGTGGTGCGAAGAACGGGACAAGAGAGGTGAAATTGTATTTGATATAAAGAATTGCGAAGGCAGGTATGTCCGTTTTACAACCCCATTCTTGAATAGCGTGATACCGACAAATGAAGACATACTAAGTCCATGGAAGACAAACAATTACTATTTCTATGAAATTACGAGCGATAAAAATGAGTTGTATGTGCAACTTTATTTTTACTGTAAGGGCATTACCGACGAAATGCGAACGGCATTCCAGAAGTTGGCTGATCTAACCGATGGAGGAAAGTTGACACAGGGATACAGATTATTCTTCAAATCATCTGTATTTACTCAGGCAGAGAATAGTACGAAGTCGGAAATCAAGAATCACTTATATCGATGCTTAGAAGAAGTGCGTGCGTTTGAAATGACGATTCAAGATAAATGGGACTCCTAAAAGGCAGTTGCATCCTGAACGTGAATACGTTATAATATTCACAGAGATTTCGCTGGTTGTGTGATACTATCGTGATACTAAAAAATCAGCAAGCAACATCTACCACAGCAATCTCATGGAAAAGTGAACATTCAAGAATAGCATTACTAAACAAATTTGTTTAGCAATAATCCAAACTTACCGAGCTCGAGTAATGGATCAAAATGCCGAAAGCCTGTATTCATGCGGGTTTTCGGCATTTGTTTTTATCAATGCATGCGCAATTATAGCACTCCGCGTTGCTTTATGTTATAATAGGCAGGCAGCGAGGTGAAGTGTATGAAAAAAACAAGAGATCTGTTCTGGACTTTTTTGAAGATCGGTGCGTTCACATTTGGCGGCGGCTACGCAATGGTGGCCCTGCTGGAACGGGAATTTGTGGAGGACAAGCAGTGGCTGAGCCGGGAGGAATTTCTCGATATGGTCGCCATTGCGGAGTCCACGCCGGGCCCTGTGGCGGTGAACAGCGCCACCTATGTGGGCTATAAGATCGAAGGGGTAGAGGGGGCTGCGGCATCCACGCTGGCGGTCTGCCTGCCTTCGTTTGTGGTCATCTACCTGATCTCACTGGTGTTTGACCGGTTCTTGCAGCTGTCGGCAGTGGCAAGCGCGTTCCGGGGCATTCAGGTCTGCGTCATCTATCTGATCCTTTCGGCGGGGATGAAGATGCTGAAAAGCCTGTCCGGTACGGCCTTCAACAGGATCATCGTTGCCGGTGTTGTGGCGGCCATGGTGGGCTGCTCGGTGGCGGCAGTGTCCTTCTCGTCCCTCTACTACATCCTGCTCTGCGGGGCGGCAGGGGTGCTGCTCTACCTGTTAAAAAAGCTGCGGAAGGAGGAGAA
>OKTZ01000509.1_pt1 | contig 12776 bp, 12 predicted proteins | sample 1606711 | NCBI WGS metagenome assembly OKTZ01 (sample SAMEA3882535, study PRJEB24775) | human gut metagenome | biome: human-associated habitat; feature: intestine environment; material: feces | place: Netherlands | collected 2009/2010 | reverse complement strand
AATATATACTTCCCCCAAGATATAAAACCCGCCCCCTGCAACAGCCCTGCTTGAACAAACTTGTTAGTCCCCTGTTCCAACCTCCGGAGGCTATGAATGTTTTTTCTTAACAAGTAACAGTCCGCTCTGATATAGAACCTAAACCCGAAAGATTATATATCTTACAAGTGTAACATATATAACGATGACACCTGAAGATCTATCATGTGTCACGGCATCTTCTATGATTCATAATCAAACCGATCAAGTATCATTCATCTATAGAAAAGAAAATTGCCTTCATCATTCATAAAAACAAATAATGAAGGCAATACACTAAATTATATACAATCAATCCCTAATCATTCAGCTACTACTTCAACTACACGACTGTTGAGTTGCTGTGTAGTAAATAGATTCAATCCTACATTCATCAAGAATTCTCCAGAGAAAACCTCACCATTGCCTGATAAAGAAGAATTGGCTCCGGGCATCAAGTTGATTTCTTTCACACGATACATTTTGTCTGCATCAAGCCCCTGCAAACGCACCGGCAATGTTTTTTCCGCATAACGGGGATGAATATCGAAAGCAAATACAACTGCTTTATCCTTATCTTTGCCCACATACATAGTAGAGGTATGATTACTGCCATAAGGAGATATCAAACGGTACATATCGCCTTCCAGAACGACCGGTTTCAAACGGTTATAATTCTGTACAGCAGTACGGCAATAAGTTTCATCATCCTTACTCATATCCGCTAATTTTATATCAAAACCGAGTTTGCACATCATAGCCACATCCGTACGGAATTTCACACTGCTATTCTTATTCCATGTGGTAACATGAGCACACATTGTCTTGGCTGGGAACACCTGTGAAAATCCCCACTGAATAAATAAACGTTCAATAGGATCGGTATTATCACTAGGCCAGAATTCTGTAAAATAGCTCAAAGCCTCATAATCCGAACGCCCACCGCCACCGGAACAAAGCATCATCGGCAGATCAGGATATTTTGCTTTCACACGTTCCAATACATTATATAAGCCACGCACATAATCAATATATAAATGTGACTGCTTGTCTTTCAAATAAACAGAGTAAATATTTGTAATAGGGCTATTGCAATCCCATTTGAAGAAAGCGATATCAGGATATTTTGTCATCAAATTGTCCACAACTCCGAACACATAATCCTGTACTTTCGGATTACTCAAATCCAGAACCAACTGGTTACGGAAATAATACTCGTCACGGTTCGGAAGATGAATCACCCAGTCTTTATGCTTTTCATACAACTCACTCTTAGGATTCACCATTTCCGGTTCAATCCAGATACCGAACTTTATACCTTTTTTCTTGGCGGCTTCCGTCAGATAACCAATGCCATGAGGAAGCTTGTCAGCCGTTTCATCCCAGTCACCTAACCCTTGATGATCACCACTGCGCGGATACTTGTTGGCAAACCAACCATCATCCAACAAAAACATATCCACACCCAGTTCTACTGCATCATCCATCAACTTCACCAATTTCGCTTCATCAAAATCAAAATAGGTGGCTTCCCAATTATTCAACAAAGTCATACGAGTCTGGTTCCCATCCTTTACCTGATACTTACGGGCCCAATCATGGAAATTACGGCTAGCCTGTCCTTTACCTGTAAAACTGTAAGTAAAATAAAAATCGGGAGTACGGAAGATTTCATTCGGTTTCAGACTATATTCCGAAGCATACGGATTAATACCCGAAATAACACGCAGTTCGTTCTTATTATCTACTTCGAATACAAAACTGAAATTACCTGTCCATCCTAATGTTCCGACCAACACTTCACCTTGGTTCTCTTCTGACTTTCCGTCCAATGCAAGTTGGAAGAAAGGAGAGCAGAACATATTGGCACGTGCTCCCAACTTGGTATCAATCGTTTTTTTACCAAATTCCAAAGGCTGTTCCTTCACATGCGCCTCACTAGCCCAGTCTCCCGAGAATTCAGTCAGGAAATAGTTGGCACGATTCAAGTGCAACATGGAAGACGCGTACTTATGAAGCTGCACAGGTTTCTTTTCCCGATGACTGATTTCAGTGAAAGTCTTTATTAGATTTTCTTTCTGGTAAGCCACATAATGAAGTTTTACAGTTACAGGATATTTATCATCCTGCATAGTAATCACTACTTCATCTACCCCCGGCGACACTTGATTCCGAGTATGAGATACATATTTTAACAAAGTAGAAGGATTGCCGTCATTATGCACTATATGAATAGCCGGTTCAAAATAATCTTCCATGCCATGAGTCAGATATGCTTCGCTGCCCTGCGGCAAGTGGGCAATATCTGTAGCATGATTCAACCTCTTTCCCAAATAACTTTGATATAGACGTCCATTATCACCAACCCGGTAAATAAGGTCTACATTTTCTGTACTAATTTTAATTACTGGCTTATCCGCCGCCTTTAACATAAATGATATGCATAAAAAACATATCAAGAAGAGCAATCTTTCTTTCATGGTATTATTTATCGATTAAAATTATAGTGCAAAAATAGGGAGAGAAGCTCAAAAATCCCTACTCAAATGCGCCATAAAATAAGAATTTTGACGCTTATACCCTCAAAATCATCGAAATCAAGCCTGTATTGTAGGTAAAATCAAGGAAATATGCTATCTTTGTTATCCAATTCTAATACATGGATATATGCCACGAATTAAAGAGGGATTTAAAGGAGAACGCGCCATCGTACTTCCTGCTTTTCTGATTGAAGAATTAAAGCAAGATCCGTTAGGCAGTGAACTTTACATCACAGATATAGGATATTATCCTCATGCCTATTTTCATTACCGGAAACGCGACACCGAGGAAGTAACCGAGTTTATCCTCATTTATTGTATGGAAGGAGAAGGGTGGTTCGAGTTAGACAAACATCAATATGCAGTTACCGCCAACCAATTTTTCATTCTACCCGAACACCAAGCACACGCTTATGGCAGTAATGAGGAAAATCCCTGGACTATTTACTGGATCCATTTCAATGGAACAAAAGCTGCATTTTTCAGTGCCGGTTTTGACCGTCCGAAAAGCATCACTCCACAAGAGGATTCACGAATCAAAGAAAGATTAGTACTCTTCGAAGAAATCTACTCGTCCATCAGTTTCGGATATAGCAAAAATTATATGCTTTATGCCACTACTAGTCTCTTCCATTTTTTAGGTTCCATGAAGTTTATTGGTGAATATCGGGATTGCGGTTCTATGCGCAATGGTTGCAGAAGCAAGGATGTGGTGCAAATAGCGATTCATTTCATGCAAGAAAATTTGAGCAAGACCATTCGTCTGGCAGATATCGCTGCGGAAGTAAACCTCTCGGTTTCCTATTTCTCTAATCTGTTTGAAGAAAAGACAGGCTCCTCTCCTCTTCGATATCTTACCTATCTCAGAATACAGGAAGCCTGTCATTACCTGGATTTTACCAACCTGAAAATTAACCAAATAAGTCCCTTGGTAGGCTATGAGGATTCTCTTTATTTCTCCCGGTTATTCACTAAGACGATGGGAGTGCCTCCATCAGCTTACAAAGAGAAGAAAAAAGGTTAAGACTTACGCCCTCTACCAACAGTCGGTCCGGAAAGGAGCAACCGGGAGGCCGTTCTCTCCGTACAAATTACAATCCGGATTATCCGCCCAGCCATAACGTGCAGCAAGAGGGATAGAAACTTCAGGAGAAAAAACTATAATTTTCCCATTCTGGACCATCGCCTCTGCCGGATAAAACACACGGTCCGGCCCTGCAATGGTAAAGCCTTTTAAAGTTGTACCTTTAATCTGAAATCCATCTTGCTTTTGTCCGAAATCCAATTCCATTTTATCCCCTTTGGGAAGTCCCTGGAACAAATAAATCCGGCTTGGGAGCTCATACTGGGATTCCTGGGCATAAAGGATATGAAGAACTGCGCTGTCCTCCTGAAATTCTTCTATGGTACAGTGATATTCCTTCTCACTGCCATCGCTGATCCAAACGTCCTCACCAATGCGCATGCGCAGAACATTTTTCATATGGTTCAGATCCGGACCTGTAAGAGTGATCCTGTGTTCTTCCTCCAGGACCTGATAAGACTCCACAAAAAAGCGCTGCATAATTATTCCTTTCTGGCTGTGACAGATACCCATTCTCCCTGATGGGTTACCTCAACCAGCTGAAGCCCGGCGTCTTTCACTGCCTTTACCACTACTTCTTCTTTCACATCCAGGATTCCAGAGGTGATATAGTAAGCACCCTTTTTCATCTGATTTACGATAACCGGTGTCAGAGGCACCAGTACATCTGCCAGAATATTAGCTGCAACAATATCGTATTTCTCATAGCCAACCTGATCCTGTACCTCTTTGTCATCAATGATATTTCCGATCATCATATCAAACGCTTCTACCGGAATTCCATTGACTTCTTTGTTTTCCTCAACTGCAGGAACCGCACACGGATCGAGGTCTGTTCCAACAGAATGCTCTGCTCCGAACTTCAATGCAAGCATTCCAAGAATTCCGCTTCCGCATCCCACGTCAAGAATCTTTGTCGTCTCTGTTGTATACTTTCTGATCTGACGGATACAAAGTTGTGTTGTCTCATGCATTCCTGTACCAAATGCTGTACCTGGATCAATATGGATCACCATCTTATCTTCATCTGAAGGCTTCACATCTTCCCAGGATGGAATAATCAGAATATCATCCACATAGAACTGATGAAAATACTTCTTCCAGTTATTCACCCAGTCTACATCCTCTGTCTGGGATTCTTCAATCTCGCAGGCTCCGACATTTACATAAGCAGACATCTCCTCCAGTTCTTTCTTCACATTTGCCAGAACTTTTTCTTTGTCCTCATCCTCTTCCAAATAAAAACTTAAGTAAGCCACACCATCATCAGCCTCGATCTCCGGTAAAATATCAACAAACATCTGCTCTTTATCAGACTCTGTCAGCGGGATCTTATCCTCGATCTCAACACCTTCAATCCCAAGATCTGCCAGCATACTGCTTACAATATCCTCTGCCTCTGTTGTTGTCTTCAATCTGAATTTATTCCATTTCATCTAGTTTTCCTCCTGAAACCACAAATCTAAATCTACGCTTGCACGAATTCCCGGAACCGTACCGGCCTCACTGTACTGCCACATCTTATAATCATATGGGCACTGCGGAAGTTCATGATAATCCGCATACCAGAAATCATATTCTGTCAGCTCTTCCATCTTCAAGGTAAATGCCATCCATTTCATATTAGCATAAATCATCGGTTGATATCCAGCCTGTTTCACTCCGTCACAAAAGACTTTACAAAAATTCGTAAAGTCTTCCCTTGTATTCTGGTCTGTTCTTGCTGTATCATCTTTGATTTCTTCTGTGTCATAGACAACAGGTCCTGTAATCTGATACGGCTGGATATGTTCCAAAACAAAGTCAGTCTCTTCGACTGCCTCCGTTGCTGAGATTGCCTGGGAAAAGAAATAGACACCGACTTCCAGACCGGCATCCAATGCGCCTTGTACATTCTGTTCAAACATGGCATCTTCAACTAACGCGCCGCTCTCTCCATATGCACGGTATCCAAGTCTTACGATCACGAATTCGATTCCGCTTTCCTTCACCTGCTGCCAGTCGATTGTCTCTCCCTGGAACTCCGAAACATCAATTCCTTTTTTCGCTGACACTTTTCCCTTCGTATCTTTATACGAAAGATATCCTGTCTCTTCATCTAATGCCAGATTGCTAAAATCATAAGAATTCCTCGGTACTTGTTCCAGAAGCCTTGCTCTATAATTATTCTCTTTCACATCCTGGAAGTCATAGTACTTCTTTCCGTCTTCTGTAATAATCTGAACTCCACTGACAATCTGCGTGGTTTCCTGTTTGTCTTTCTTCGTCTGTCTTGTCTTCACGTTGCCGGAACCCACGCCGACAAGAATAACCGCAAGCCCCACAAGAGCCGCCGCCACCCATTGCTTCTTTCTCATCTATTTCCTTCCAATCGCATCTGTTCCGTACCGTTGCAGAAATGTTTCCCAGGTAATTTTTTCCTTATTCGTCTGCTGCAAGCACGATCATTTCATCTCCGGCTTTTATTTTACCACCATGAAGCACTTTTGCAAATACCCCTTCTCGCGGCATGATACATTCTCCCATTTTCTGGAAGATCTGACAACCATGATGACATTCTTTTCCAATCTGTGTCATCTCTAATAAAACATCGTTACATTTTAATCTTGTTCCAACTGGAAGATTACGGAAATCAATCCCCTGAACGATCACATTTTCTCCAAATGCGCCATCTTCTACTTCTGCACCTCTTGCACGGAATGCCTCGATCTTGTCATAAGAAAGAAGACTGATCTGACGATGCCATTTTCCTGCATGCGCATCTCCTTCCAGACCAAAATCTTCAATAAATGTACCTTCCTCGATTCTTGTCTTCTGTGTTCCCTTTGCCGGACTTGTACAAATTGCTATTACTTTTCCCATTTTTCTATACCTCTCAAATTACTTTTTCACTTTTATAATCTGCACTGTTACTTTTCTGTTACTGATTTTATGTTACTGTTCACACGATGTGCGACCAGCAACGCATCTCGCCATTTTAAATCGCCTTTGGCGATGGGGCGAGATGCATTCAAGTCAAAACACGCATCCTCCGTGTCAATCAGCGGAGTGATTGCCACGGGAGTGAACAGTCACTGATTTTATTTCATTACTGATCTAACCACCAATTCCGTACATGGCCCGATGTTCTTTTTTCTGACCAACTTCTTCATCTCTTCGCTCATCCGAGAAATTGTGACAGGCCGGTTTTTTCCAGATTGCCTGACGCATTGCTTCTTTCAGTTCTTCATCCGTTGCACCACTTCTTAAAAGTTTTCTTAAATCAATTCCACTTTCATACTGTAGACAAAGTTTCAGATATCCTTCCGCTGTGAGCCGGATCCTGTTGCAGGAATCGCAAAACTTGTGACTCACTGCACTGATAAATCCAATTCTGCCCTGGAATCCCGAAAAGCTCACATACTCTGCCGGACCATTCCCCAAATGTTTTTCATACGGTTCAGCGTTTCCTAATGCTTTCTCTAAAAGTTCCAGAAGCTCATCTCTTGATTTTCCCTGACAGGCTTTTCCCATCCCGATCGGCATCATTTCTATAAAACGAACCTCTACCGGATGCTCCTTTGCATACTCTGCCATCTGAATATACTCTTCTTCTGACTGATTCATCGGCACACAATTTAACTTCACACGCAGATTCGGATATTCGAGTGCTGCCTGCAGTCCTTCCAGTGCCTGATTTAATTCCCCACATCTTGTCACTGTATGGTAACACGTTTCATCCAATGTATCAATACTGATATTCACTGCATCCAGCCCCTGACGCATCAACTCGTCCAACTGATTTTTAAGAAGAATTCCGTTTGTTGTCAATGTCACCTGTTCGATCCCCGAAATTCTCTTAATTTTCCCCAATAAGTCCGGCAATCCTTTTCTCACCAACGGTTCCCCACCAGTCAGTTTAATCTTTGAAATCCCAAGTTCTGTACTGATCCGGCATACTCTCTCAATCTCATCAAAAGTCAGAATCTGTTCATGCGGCAGCTGCTCAATGCCCTCTTCCGGCATGCAGTAGACACAGCGCAGATTACAACGATCCGTCACAGAGATACGCAGATATTCTATTGTTCTTCCATATTGATCGATCATCTCTTACATACCTCATATTATTTATCTCTTACATTACTGTTTTACTTTCCTTCAGAAACTGGTTTTCCACACTCACTTGCATTTCCTGTAAGAATTGCAAGACCATGTTCCAGAGATGGAAGTACTGCTTCTAGATTCTCTTTTACAGCCTTCGGACTTCCCGGAAAATTAATGATCAATGTCTGATTACGGATCACAGAAGCGCCACGGCTTAGCATTGCTCTTGGTGTTACCTGAAGTGAAGCCAGTCTCATCGCCTCTGCAATTCCAGGTGCATTCTTTGTCGCCACGGCAAGTGTCGCTTCCGGTGTGCAGTCACGCGGTGCAAAACCTGTTCCTCCGGTTGTTGCGATCAGATCCACTTTTTTCTCATCTGCAAGTTCGCAGAGGCACTGTTCGATCATCTTCTGCTCGTCCGGAAGAAGCCTTACTTCTGTTACTTCATATCCTGCCTCTTCTAACATACCGCAAAGAAGCGGTCCACTCTTGTCCTCCCGCTCTCCTGCATATCCTTTATCACTCAGTGTCACTACCGCTGCTTTCCATCTTTGTTCTTTCTTTTCCACTTTACTTTTCGCCTTCTTTTCTTTCCTTCTTATATCCATTGTTGATCAGCCCACTCTTACCGCCGCTCTTTCTGACCAGATAGATTTCCCCAATTTTCATCTTTTTATCCATCGCTTTGCACATATCGTAAACTGTCAAAAGTGCTACACTTGCTCCTGTCAGAGCTTCCATCTCAACGCCTGTCTTCCCGGTCACACGTACCGTACAATTACAATAAATTGCAAGTTCACTCTCAACCATCTCGAACTCTACCTTGCACTTTGTGATCGGAAGAATGTGACACATCGGAATCAGATCCGATGTCCTCTTTGCTCCCATAATCCCTGCTGTTGTCGCAACTCCAAGTACATCCCCTTTGCCTGCAGTTCCTTCTTTGACAGCACGGAACACTTCTTCATTCACCGTGATCTTTCCCGTGGCGGTTGCTTCCCGGACTGTGTCCTGCTTCTCCGTCACATCCACCATAATGGCCTTTCCTTTTTCATCAAAATGTGTAAATCCCATTTTTTTCACCTCTCAATCTGAAAATGCTGTTGATATCCACATTCCCCTTGCAAATATCAACCAGACGATTACTTTTTTTATACCAAACGATTGTACCACAGAATAGTACTAAAATTCAATGTTTTGGCAAAAAGAAAGGACAACTATAATAGCTGCCCTTTTACCATCATCCCATCTTTTTCTTTAATTCTTGTATCGTTTCCAGAGTTTCTTTCGTGATTTCCGCAATCTGTTCCAGTGGTAGTCCCGCTTCAATCATTGATAAAATAATTTCTTTACGTCCACGGTTTTCTCCCGTCTTGATCAATATATCACGATCTCTGATTGCTTTCTGTCTCGCTTCATATTCAAGACGTTTTTTCTCGTCCGCACTTAATTTGTCCAATTCTTTATACGCTTCTTCAAAACAAGAATTCTTCTTAGCCATTTTCTCAAAATCCTCCCTGCGTTTACCATTCAAAAAGCGCATCCACTGCATTAAATCTGTTTCACTCTTTTGTTCCGGCGGTAATTTGGGCAGTTCCAAAATATGCATTTCAAAATCAATCTGTACTTCATTATCTAACTGCACCCGAACATCTAGAATTCCATACTTATCATCTTCCGAATCCTTTCTTAGGATTGTGGGGAGAAGCTCAGTATTTACAATTTCATCTGGACGCTTGTTTAATATAGCTGCAATAATTCCTTTTCTCACATTTTCATTTTGCATCAACTCTTTAAAGCAAAAATCAACTGTTGGCAACATAATGAAATCTTCTTTTTCATTTAATGCATTTTCGCTTTTAATTGCACTTTTAGATACTTTTCTTGGGTTTTCTTTCATAAGAATTCTCCTTTTCGTTTTTGTAAGACAAACACTTAAATGAAGGAAAGAATTCTTTATCCAAATTTATTGTAACATAGGTTTTTTTTCAGAAAAGCAGAACTTTTAAACCTGATCCTTTAATAAACTTTCAGTTATCATTCATACAATATTCGTCTTATGTTTTGTTATCGGATTATTTGTTCGAATACTGAACTATGGAAATAATTACCGATTGGTTAATAGATATCTTTGCTGTTCATAAGAATAAGAACTGCGTGAATTTAGGCTAACATATATTTCCGAAAATTACAACCTCTTTTTGATTTTCCGTTTAATAGAAATAAGGACAACTATAATAGTTGCCCTTAAAATCAATTATTAAAATTCAATATTCCGCATCTCATCTGACTTCTCCGGAATCTTATGTCTTTCCGCATATCCTGTAAGAATCAGTGTAAGTGCTCCGTCCCCTGTTACATTACAAGCTGTTCCAAAACTATCCTGAAGTGCGAAAATTGTAAGCATCAGTGCTGTTCCCGCATCATCAAACAGAAGGACTCCTGTGATAAGTCCAAGGGATGCCATAACTGTTCCTCCTGGAACTCCCGGTGCACCGATTGCAAACACTCCAAGAAGTATACAAAACAGAAGCATTGTTGGAATTGACGGAAGTTTTCCATACAGAATCTGTGAGATTGTCATACAGAAGAACACTTCTGTGAGTACAGATCCACACAGATGGATATTAGCAAACAACGGAATTCCAAACTGTACCATATCTTTTCTTAATGGTTTCGCCTTTCCTGCACACTGCAGAGCAACTCCAAGTGTTGCTGCGGAAGACATTGTTCCAACGGCTGTCAGATATGCCGGTCCGTAATGCTTCACAACCTCCAGTGGATTCTTTCCTGAATAAGCACCGGCGATTGTATAAAGAAGTGCCATCCAGATATAATGTCCGATCATAACAATAATGATAACCTTAAGGAATACCGGAAGCTGTTTTGTAATGGATCCTTCGTATGCCAAAGAACAAAATGTGAATCCAATAAATAACGGAAGGATTGGAATCAAAATCCTTGACACGATGGAAAGCACGATCTTCTGGAATTCTTCCAACATTCCTGTGATTAATTTTGCCTTATTCCATGCCGCTGCAAGTCCGATCATAATAGAAAATACAAGTGCACTCATAACCGGCATGATCTGTGGGATAGAAAGTTCAAACACCATCTCCGGCAGTTCTTTCAGTCCATCTACATCTGTCACAATAGAAAGATGCGGGATCAGCGCATATCCTGCTGCTGTAGAGAATAACGCAGCCCCAACAGAAGATACATATGCAATGCATACTGCAAGCAGAAGTAATCTCGATGCATTATTTCCCATCTTTGTAATGGACGGTGCGATAAATCCAATGATGATCAGCGGAACGCAGAATGAAATAATCTGTCCCAGAACATATTTCAAAGTTACAATAATGTTCAGAATTGCATTTGTCAAACCTGTCCCGTCATTTGCATTAAGAGCAAGTCCGGCAAGAATTCCGATCACAACACCTACCAGAAGTTTAAATGGCAGGCTTTTGAAAAAACTAGATTTTTTCATAGGAAGAATCCTCCAATACTATTTTTCGGTCCTAATTCACAGATGTCTGTAATCTCCAACCTTTCTCAGACCTGTTTAGTCTGTATGCAATATTATAATACACGAAGGATAAATCTACAACTGTCTGTTTGCAGCTTACCGATTTGCACCTATAGGACTTTTATATTTTATTGTCCTGCAGGGCAGAAGAATATTATAAGTCCATGCGCTTTTTTGTCTTGTTTTTAATTTCTCGAAAAACAAATCCTGAGGTTAGTGTGCAGACCATAGCTGATTATTTTGCTGCTCAGCTATACGGATGTAAGTTTTGCTTTGAAAAATTCAAAGTTGTCTATAAGATGTATGAAATTAATTGACAAATAAAGTTGTCAATGTTATCATCATAAATGACAAAAAAAGTTGTCAAATCAAAACGAAAGGGGACTGGAAATTGCCTTTATTAAATCGATTAAAAGAATATAGATCAAAACTGGGAATCAATCAGACAGAGCTTGGAAAGCGGGCAGGAGTTTCCCGCCAGACGATCAGTCTAATCGAGCGTGGGGACTATTCCCCATCTGTGACACTGGCATTAAAAATTGCAAAGATCTGTCAGGTTACAGTAGAAGATATCTTTGAGTATAAGGAGGATGAAAACGATGAAGAGTGATACAAAGACGAGAAACACAAAGAAAACCATTGTAAAGATGTTAGTGGCAATGCTGATAGGCGGAGTAATAGGAGGCGTAAGTACTGTAGTTTATGAAATTGTTTTTGGGGAAGATTTTAGTGGAAGATCGCTGAACCTTCTGACGGAAGTGACACGGAGGCTTATGGTTCCAGGGCTCCTGTCAGTGCTTGTCGTTTCAATTGCAGCATATGAGATCTGCTTCAAAAAGCTAAGAAACGTCTGTGATCGGATTGAAGATGCAGAAGATGAGGAATTTCATCGACTGGATTATGAGGAAGAAAGGTACGGAGCAATTCTGCAGTGTATCAATGTAGTGGCACAGGTGCTTTGCATTGCTTTGTTGGGAAGTGGATATTCTATGAGATATATTCATGATGGAAGAACTTCGCTGGTAAAATTTCTTACAGCATGTGTCCTGTTTTTAATCTGTTTCTTTTACTGTGGCATGGCTCAGGCCCGTTATGTAAAACTGCTTCAGAAAGTACATCCAGAGAAAAAGGGCGATATTGCTTCCAAAGATTTTCATAAACAATGGCTGGAAAGCTGTGATGAGGCAGAAAAGGAAGCTGTTTATCAAAGTTCCTACAGTACTTACATATTCTCAGGAAAATTAATCGGAATATTGTTAGTTGTGACGATGATCGCGCATTTATTTTTCAATACAGGAGTGTTCGCGATTGTTGTGGTCGGTGTAATCTATTTATGTATAACTGTAAAATACTGTGTTTCCTGTGTTAAATTAAAGAATAAATCATAGCGGTTAACTATAGAAATTTCAGTAAATAATGCAAGTAATTCGTGCTCTGCCTTTTTTGCGTTAACATGGGAATGAACAATAATCGAGTAGGAGGCTAACCATTAGTTGATTAGCCGACCTCTCACACCACCGTG
>OKTZ01000499.1_pt1 | contig 12884 bp, 10 predicted proteins | sample 1606711 | NCBI WGS metagenome assembly OKTZ01 (sample SAMEA3882535, study PRJEB24775) | human gut metagenome | biome: human-associated habitat; feature: intestine environment; material: feces | place: Netherlands | collected 2009/2010 | reverse complement strand
TGCTGGCAGCGGGTGAAGCATTCACCCCGCTGGAAAAGCAGACCCTGCCGTGGGGTGCCAAGCTGATGACGATGGAATGTGGTATGCGTTTCCTCGCCGATTATCTGGAGGGCGACCACTACTTCCACATCAACTACGAACAGCAGAACCTGAATCGCGCCCGCACCCAGTTCAAGTTGACTGCCGATATGGAACGGAACTGGGATGCCATGCAAAAAGTAATTGAAAAATACTGCTGATACCACTAATCTGCTTTTTCATTTTGCGTTTTGCAGTAGAGTGCATCATGCAAAATCGTGTTTTCTCCTTCTTTAACTCCCGTGCCTGACAAGCGCGGGAGTTGCTTATTCTAAAGAATAAAAATAGAGCCGCTTCAAGCGTTGCACTTATGCAATACGCTTGAAGCGGCTCTGTTATATTAGCGGTAGTAAAGCTCGATTTCTTGGATGCTAGGATCGGTTTGACCTTTGCTGTTTTTCGTAGTGTCTTCCTGCAATCCAGTAATCAAGACCTTGAATTTGGAACTAGTCGTTTCTGGCAGGGAAATGGTTTTGGATGTGCCAATCGTGCCGCTATAGGTACTGATTGTAGTGTATTCCGTACCATTCCATGCTTGGAACTCTAAGCCGGTAATTCGTTCGGATGCCCAATTTGGAATAATATTTTCTGTGATGGTTACGCTGTTAAAGGTCTGCTCAGAGCCAAGATCGAATTCCAGCCATGCAGGAAGATCCGAGTTGGCAGCAGCCCAGCGGGAACCCTGAGAGGCATCGCCGTCATTTACTTTGGATGCGGGGCAGGAGAAATGCGAAGAACTGGCAGAAACGGACTTATTCAAAAGCAGATTCTGTGGCTCACGAACTACGGGAACTTTGTATACCTCAAATTCGACGATACTGGGATCAGTTGCGCCACGGCCATGCGTGCTTGTGTCAGCGCGGAGGCTGGTGATTTCCATTCTAAGGTGGGATGCGGTCACAGTGTCGAACGTGAAATCTTTCCCTTCACCGATTTCGCCATCATAGGTGTAAATTGTTTGATAACCATCAGATGTAGGGATCTGCAAGTTGAAGGAGGCAATTCGGGGAGAGGCCCACCCGGATACAATGTTTTCAGTAAGGACAACCTTATTAAAGGTAGTATCCTCGCCAAAATCAATATCCAGCCAGATGGGAAGATCCGAGTTGGCGGCAGCCCAGCGAGAACTCTGAGAGTAGATGCCGTCAACCATTAAATCAGGAGTCAAGGATTCATGGGAATTGTTAGAGGTTACAGTTTTGCCTAATGCAAAATTAGCGGGATCATTATATTCGCCCTGCTGGTACTCGTGAACACCGATGTCAGGAGCATTACCCCAATACAGCTGAGTGCCATAGAAATCAGTGGTTCCCATCTGGGGAACATAGATGCCTGCATCGATCAGCGGAGAACTTGCATTGAGCTTGTAGCCATCCCAAACTGTAGCACCACTCAGAATGCCATCGCTGTTCTGTTGAGGAGTCTGTCCGGGATTTACCATATCAGGATTCTCGGTGACTTTATAGTCGTCGGATGGTTCATACTGGGAATGGATACCACTGGCTTCGTAGAAACAGTTATGGCTGAATGTGACAGAACCGAGATTCCCGAGATAGCGTTTGGTATCGTGCCATGTTGTGGTGGTGGTGGTACTCTTATTGTAGAAAACATTGTTGTAGAAATAAGTCTGCGATTTGAAAGGATCACGGTGCATGAAAGTGGTTCTGGCACCATCATACATGATTACGTTGTTGACAAAGTAGGCAGGAGTTGCATTAGCAGTAAGGAAATACTTGATGATAAAGTCGCCACCGTCATCGCTGATGTTGTAGCGGATTATATCATTGGTATTGCGCCCCATGTACAACATCCAGCCACAGGGATTGTTGTGCGAGTAGTTGAACTGGTAGACAACATTTTTTAGTGCAGAATCCATATCATAGGGGCTGCCGTCCGCGTTCGTCGAAGGCCCATTATAAACTTCATTGTACTGCAAGACGGAGTTCTCACATTTCCAAGGGTACAGAGCAACAGTAGGACGGAAATTGGGATACCGCTTTAGGAAGCCATCAACAACATTATATTCAACGACGGCATTTCGGGCATCACACAAATCGATGCCGCCCTGAGCAACATCTTCGATATAGTTATGGCCGATATAGATGTCTTCCATCCAAAGATTGTATGTGTCAACATCGTCCTGATAACCGCTTTTTGCCATCTGTACAAAGCCGGTAATGCCAAGCAAATCAACTTTGCGGATTGTGTTGTAGGCAATCCGAATATCGCGGAAAGAGGTGTTAGGACGAATTTTCGTGCCAACGACATTGTAGATGATTCCGCCAGTAAAAGTGTCATTCCAATCGTTGGGGCCATCTACGTCATGTACATAGCAGTTCTCGATGTAAATGTGATTGAAAATGCCATCGTCACCATCGTTGAGAAGATCTCCATCGGCGATAATCAAAATGCCATTCCGTGTTTCGGCCTGACTCGACCAACTGTTGTCACCCTGCGGGCGGGAAAGGTCGATATCAACATCGAAGTCATCATCGTTTGTGACTTCAAGATTGCGAATTTCCCAATATTCTTGGTTGCGTAGGTGAACAGCGCCAGAGTAGTTCATACCACGATCGATGCCCATGCCATTGATGACAGGCAGTGCATCACCGCCGTATTTATCGATCTTGATAGGCGCATCTGCGGTTCCTGAGCCTTTTGGCCATAACCATTCGCCATTCCAAATGGAGCCGGATTTCAGGAGAATGGTATCACCAGGCAAGAAGGTTGTGGCGGTCACTTTGTCGAGGGTTTTCCAAGGTGTTTCGGGCGAGGTTCCCGAATTGGAGTCATCACCGATTGTAGAATCTACATAGTAGGTGGTTCCACCGGACGCAGCAGCTTCTGCGACAATGGTTTCGGTAGAGGCTGTTTCTGGAGTTTGAATGTCTTCAGCCAAGGCGTTGGTCATAGGAGCAATGAGGCTTAAAATCATAGCTGCACTCATGACCAGGGAAAATTTTCTCTTCATGGTTGAGTCTCCTATTCGATTGATGTATTTTGAAAGGCATCAGTTTCGGTAAATACCAGACGGTTTTGAATCAGTTCGGTTTCTGTGCTTATCCGTGAGTTTAATAAGTAATCTGTGATACGATTACGAACCTCTGCGAGTGGGATAACGGTTGCGTCCTCCTTTCTTGTGACTTTAATAATGCACGGATAAGTCCCATCTAAAAACGGCTCTGATACATCTCCAGTATTCATGCTGGATGCCTGTGAAACGATGTCTGCATGGGATAAGAGATCGGACTTTTCGGTTTCGTTTGTAAAAGAATAGGTGTGCCAGTCTGTGACGTAAGGGTATTGTGTTTGGATATCCTCTAAAGAAACACCTTCCTCAAGGCCCAAAAAGATGTTGTCAGCAGAGAGGTCGGATGGGATATATGACAAATAAATAGCAGAAACATCTGCGTCACCATTCAGGGAGAACAGATTTTGATTTTCAGAGTAGAAAGCGTCAATGTCTGCATCGCTTACAGCATTGGTAGAAATCCAGTATTCCTTTATATCGTTTTCAAGCTGTGAAAGATAACGGTGATAGTAAGAATCAAAGGAATACTCTATAGGGCCGTAGACAATACCACCGTTTGACGTGCTTTCTTTTCTTGCAGTGTTGAAATTTTCTGCATTTTCTTTTAGTTGGGAAAACGACAAGAACTCAGCAGAAGTTGTCTTCTCGGCAAGCATTTGTGTGGCGTATGCTTCCAGACAGGCTTCTTTGGCAGAGGCCCTTGCGGAATCCAGCGGAGTAGAATCACCATATTCATTATTCCAAAAGGCGGAGTCAAAAGATGTGATTCCGTAAAGCTGAGAATAGCTTTGGCATACGGAGCTTTTTTGCTGGGATAAGAAGTAATTGAACTCTTCCATAGTGATGGGGTGCTCATCGATATACCCGACCACAGCAGAAGAATCCGTTGCAGCGCAGCTACAGAGTGTGCTGGCGATACTTCCGGCAATTAAAAAGAGACTCATAAACTTTTTATATGTCATTTTTTCACGCCCATCCTATTTAGATTTCTATTTCTATTATTAAACATTCGCTGACTTTTGAAAACGGAATATATTGATGAAAGAATGTAAATTATTGACCAAAAAATCGCGCCGACAATGCACTGTCGGCGCGATTTTATATGCTATGCAGTTTTCGATATTTGCCCGGAGCCTCGGCCTTATAGCGGCGGAACATCCGGTTAAAGTAGCTGGAATCACTAAAGCCGCAGCTATACGCAATCTCCGTGATGGGATCTTCGGTGGAGCATAATAGCTCAGCGGCACATTCTACCCGGTAGTAATTCAAGTAGTCAATAGGGGAGCGCCCGGTTATGCTGTGAAAGACCCTGCAAAAGTGTTCGGGGGTCATTTCTGCTGTGGAGGCGAGATCTTCCAAGGTGATGCGGCTGGCGTAATTCTTTCGGATGCGCTCTAAGGCCGCTTTCATTTGGGCTGTGCTGCGGTCATTTCGCTTATTTCCGGGAGTGGAAACTGTGTACGAATGCTGCAAAAGGATTTGACCGAACAACTGCCACATCAGACCAATCGTCACAAATTCATATCCCTCCGGCTCTTTTTCCATTGCCTCAAAGAGTCTGTCAATCAGTTGGCAGGTTACGGAGCCGGCCGGTTGATACGGCTCAATTTGTGCGCCGCGTTCAAAAAGCGCATTGTATTTTGCCTGACATACGGAACCACTGCCGAGGAAGCGGTTCATGTCAAAGACAACACACTCGTAAACGCAGTCGCTGGGGGTTCCGCCGTGAACGGCCCCGGCTGAAATGATGGCGGCATCCCCCTTGTGTAAAAGGTAAGAGCGTCCATCAATCAGCAGAGAAAACTCCCCGCTCAGAACCAGCATAAGTTCAAATTCCATGTGCCAGTGAAACGGCATTTCATAGCGCGGGTGCATTTTATCTACATAATAAAGCTCAATGGGAAAGTCAAAAGTGCCGCGCGTACTGCTTTCATGGGAAGCCAGAAACTTCATGGCAGGCATCTCCTAAAATATCAATATCGTCCAATATAATATCATTATACGCAAAGACGAGGGAAAATTGCAACAGTATAATACAAATAAAGGACAAAATCCACTTTAGGAGGTACAAACTGTGCAAATCGAAGAAATCAAAGACCAGATCTGCGATGTCTGCCATAAAATGTGGCAGCGTGGGATCGTGGCAGCAAATGATGGAAATGTTTCCGTAAAATTAGAGGACGGTACATTCTTGTGTACTCCATCCTGTGTCGGCAATGTCTCGGTGCGGTTGGAGGACGGAACTTTCCTTGCAACGCCTACGGGCATGAGCAAGAGCTTCATCACGCCGGACAAGCTGCTGCGTATTGATGCAAAGGGCAATGTGCTGGAAGGGGCAGAGGGCCTGCGCCCGTCCAGCGAAATCAAGATGCACCTGCGCTGCTACGAAAAGCGCGCCGATGTAAATGCTGTTGTCCATGCCCATCCGCCGGCAGCCACCGGCTTTGCCGTGGCACATCGCCCGATGGATATGTACAACATGATTGAGGATGTGGCAGCCATCGGCGCTGTGCCGCTGACTCCGTATGGAACCCCCAGCACGACGGAGGTGCCGGACGCAATCGAGCCGTATCTCAACGACCACGACGTTATGTTGCTGGAAAACCACGGCGCGCTGACGGTGGGCAGCGATGTCATCACTGCCTATTACCGCATGGAGAGTCTGGAACTGTGGGCAAAAATCACGATCAACGCAATCATTCTCGGCGGCAGCTATGATATTGACCGCAAGAACATTGATAAGCTCATCAATCTCCGCTCCTACTACAAAATTACCGGCAAACACCCCGGCTATCGCAAATTTGAGCGACGCGAAAAAGGTGAGCCGACGGACAAATAAGGAGACACCGTATGCTGAAGAACATTCCGCCTATCCTTAGCCCGGAACTTCTGAAAGTCCTCTGCGAGATGGGACATGGCGACGAAATCATTCTCGCAGACGGAAACTTCCCGGCTGAAAGCATCGGCAAAGATGCCATTGTGATTCGTGCAGACGGGCACGGAACCGTAGAACTGCTGGAGGCCATCCTGCAATTTCTGCCGTTGGATCAGTATGTGGAAAAGCCTGTCGCGCTGATGAAAGTGGTAGATGGCGATCCGTGCAAGCCGACTATCTGGGATAGCTATAAACAGAAGTTGAACGAGAGCGGCAATGACCCGGCTAAAATTGAAATGGTGGAGCGCTTTGCGTTTTATGAGCGCGCACATCATGCCTATGCGATTATCGCCACCGGGGAAAGCGCAATCTATGCCAACGTACTTTTGAAGAAGGGCGTGGTGCAATGAGTAACACAGCAACTGTGCTGGCCTTCGACTTTGGCGCTTCCAGCGGACGTGCGATTCGGGCCGTGTACGATGGCCAAAACCTCACCTACGAGGAAATCCATCGTTTTGAAAATGTCCCCATCGAAAAGGACGGTCACCTCTGCTGGGATGTGGAAACACTGCTGAAAGAAATTCACACGGCCATTCAAAAGGCGGGTACATTTGACAGCTTAGGATTTGATACATGGGGTGTGGATTTCGGCTTACTGGATACGGACGGTCATCTGCTGGCAAACCCTGTTCATTACCGCGATGTCCGAACGAATGGCAAACTGGAACAGGCCGCTGCCCGTATGCCTGCAGAAGAATTGTATGCCCATACCGGCAATCAAATCATGGCAATCAATACTTTGTTCCAGCTGCTGGCTCTGCGTGAGCAGGACCCGGAACTGCTGCAAAAGGCCGAGCAGATCCTTTTTATGCCGGATTTGTTTGCGGCTCTGTTGGGGGCCGAGCCGGTCTGTGAGCGCAGCATTGCGTCCACCAGTCAGATGCTGGACCCCCGCACGGGGCAGTGGAGCAGGGAAGTGCTGGCCGCCTACGGCTTGCCGGAAAACCGCTTCGCACCCATTGTTGCCAGCGGCACGGTGACGGGTACACTTGCAGACGGTGCGAAAATCATTGCGGTGGCAGGACATGATACACAATGCGCCTCGGCCGCTATGCCGTGTGCCGAGGAAGATGCCGAACATACGGCATTTCTCTCCTGCGGCACATGGAGCCTGCTGGGAACGGAACTGGATGCTCCGATTCTGACGGCGGACAGCTGCCAAAGCGGGCTGTCCAATGAACTAGGTGCAAACGGAAAAATCAACTACCTGAAAAATATCATCGGTCTTTGGCTGATTCAGGAAAGCCGCCGTGAGTACAAGCGCCGTGGACAGGCATATTCTTTCGCGGAGCTGGAGCAACAGGCACTTGCCGCCGAACCGCTGCGCAGCTTTATTGACCCGGATGCGCCGGAATTTGTTGCCCCTGGCGACCTGCCGAGCAGAATACAGGAATTTTGCCGCAAAACCGGTCAGCCCATCCCGGAAACAGCGGGCGCTGTGATGCGCTGCATTTATGAAAGCCTTGCGCTGAAATATCGCTACGCGATAGAGCAGCTTTCCGCTGTAACAGGTCGAGCATTTACGACCCTGCACGTTTTGGGCGGCGGCACAAAAGACCGTCTGCTTTGCCAGATGACGGCAGACTGCTGCGGCCTTACAGTAAAGGCAGGCCCGGTGGAAGCTACGGCGCTCGGCAACATTATGATTCAGCTGAAAGCCTTGGGAGTGCTGGACTCCATCACACAAGGACGCCGGCTGATTGCGGAGACAGAGGTCATTAAAACATATACCCCAAGCACACAGAACTATGCGGAATGGAACGCCGCTTATGATCGTTTCAAAACCCTATTATAATAAGGAAGGTGCAACTATGCTGTATCCTAAAATTGGTATTCGCCCTGTCATTGATGGACGCTGGGGCGGTGTCCGTGAAAGCCTGGAAAATCAGACGATGCGCATGGCAGAAAATGCAGCCAAGCTGATTTCGGAGAACCTCAAGTACCCCGATGGTACGCCGGTGCAGTGCGTGATTGGCTGTACGACGATTGGCGGCGGTGCCGAGGCTGCCCGTGTGGCAGAGCAGTTCTCTACCCAGAATGTTACGGCAACGCTGTCCGTGACGCCCTGCTGGTGCTACGGCACCGAGACGTTCGACATGGACCCCAACACCATCAAGGCAGTTTGGGGCTTCAACGGCACCGAGCGCCCCGGCGCGGTGTATCTGGCTGCGGTTCTGGCCGCACACGCCCAGCGCGGTCTGCCTGCTTTCTCCATTTATGGCCATGACGTGCAGGAAGCCAACGATGATACGATTCCCGATGACGTGGCCGAGAAAATTCTGCGTTTCACCCGCTGTGCTGTTGCCGCAGGCTGGATGAAGAACAAAGCTTACGTCAATATTGGCGCTGTGACGATGGGCATTGCGGGCAGCTTCTGCGATGCGGGTGTTCTGCAAAAATATTTTGGCATCCGCGCCGAGTGGGTGGATGAGGTCGAGATCCTGCGCCGTATTTCCATCGGCATCTATGACCACGACGAATATGAAAAGGCGCTGGCATGGGTGCGCGAGAACTGCAAAGAGGGCTTTGATAAGAACCTCGGCAAGAATCTGCCACCCGTCATCACGAAGTCGAAGATCGTTCCGGCTGACAAGGATTGGGAGTTTATCGTCAAGATGACCCTGATCATCCGCGACATTCTGTACGGCAATCCGCGTCTGGACGAGATGGGCTGGCATGAAGAAGCACTGGGCCGCAACGCCGTGGTCGGCGGTTTCCAGGGTCAGCGCCAGTGGACGGACTGGCTGCCGAATGCTGACTTCACCGAGGCCATTATGGCTTCTACCTTTGACTGGAACGGCCCGAAGGCCCCGACTCCGTTCGCCACTGAGAACGACACCTGCAACGGCATTGCCATGATGCTGGGCAGCCTTGTCTCCGGTTCTGCACCGTGCTTCCATGATGTGCGTACCTACTGGAGTCCCGAAGCCTGCGAGCGTGTGACCGGGCAGAAGCCTGACGGCGTTGCCGCCAACGGCTTTATTCACCTCATCAATTCCGGCGCAACGGCCCTGGACGGTTCCGGTGCCTGCGTAGATGCCAAGGGTAATCATGTGATGAAACCGTTCTGGGAGATGACCGATGCGGACATCAAGGCGTGCCTGAACGCCACCGATTGGTGCCGTGCGGACTATGAGTACTTCCGCGGCGGTGGATATTCCAGCCACTTCCGCTGCAAGGCAGAGATGCCTGTTACGATGCTGCGTTTCAACATTGTGGAGGGCATTGGACCCGTCCTGCAAATTGCCGAGGGTTGGACGGCTGATCTGCCCGACGAGATCCACAACACCATCGACAAGCGCACCGACCCGACCTGGCCGACCACGTGGTTCTGCCCGCGCCTGACCGGACAGGGTGCGTTCACCGATGTGTACAGCGTTATGGCAAACTGGGGTGCCAACCATGGCGTGACCGTTTACGGCCATGTGGGTGCTGACCTCATTACGCTCGCCAGCATGCTGCGCATCCCGGTCACGATGCACAATGTCCCTGCCGAGAAGGTCTATCGCCCCCACGCATGGGCCAGCTTCGGCACACAGGATCAGCAGGCTGCGGATTATACTGCGTGCAAGCAGTACGGGCCGCTGTATAGATAACAGCCTAAAAAGGTATAGCGTTATTTTTTGATAGTAAAAGGGGTTGCTTATTGTGGCGAATAAGCAACCCCTTTGTTGTGGCATGGCGGACATATCATTATATAGATAGTAAAAATTATATATGGGGAAAGAAAAAATCTCCCCAAATGCTTATATAGCTGTTTTACTGCGTACTAGCAAGAATATATGATATAAATTTGAAACAATGAGAATATTCTATCTTTTATGTTTTAATGTTTCGCCCAGTTGATTTCTTCAGTTCTGTAGGAATATGTGTGGTAATATACGCTGATAGCTGCACCTACGGCAACAGAGTTGTCTTTTTTGCTGCCAGGAATGATGGTGCAACGCGAACCAGAATAAGAGAGTGTGTTACTACTTTTCAAAATGTTCATACTGTTCCAAATCTCTGGCACGTAATCATAGAGTCTTCCAGTTAAAATCAGAACTTCTGGATTAAATAGATTAATAATAGTACCGACCATAAAACCGATATACTGAGTTAAGAGTTTGAAATGCCACTTTTTTTGAGAAAAAGTTCGTAGACCATTACGGTCTGTTACTTGTTTGAATGTTTCAAGATTTTCAGCTTCAAACACACGGGCTCGAATCAATGATTCTAAGCAAGTCTTTTGGCAGAATTGGCAACGACATCCGGAAAGAGAAATCTTGTCTGCTGGAATTCCGGCAGCTAAATTTGGGTCGGAACATTCGGTTTTCAGGCGCTGCAAAGAAAAATCGGGTGAAAGAATATGACCAATCTCTCCAAAAAATCCCTCGTAGTAGTTGCCCCGCCATGCTACCACTTAGGCCAATGCCAGTGCCATGGTAGACACAGAGGATATTCTGCGAGGTAGCAAGAGCCCGGCGTATGGGATCTTCAGTAAGAAATAGGCATTCTTTTTCGTACAAAAAGCAGGCTTCGGCATTATGGCACAATTCTACTTTAATGTCTAAGTTCGCCAGCATTGTGCGGACATCAGCGCATAGTATATTATCCAGTCCTTTTTCGTTGAGGCAGGGAATATTAGGGCATGCACAGATTTTTCGTTGTTTGGTATCAATTGCGCCGGGAAAAGCAATGCCAATTCCAACAAGAGGTAGCCCGGTTTTTTGCGCAACCTGTAGAAACGCAAGTAAAATCTCGTTCAATGTTTCTGCTAGTGTTTCCAGATCCTGCGAAGAGTTTAGACAGAGATAATTCTCCGTCTCTGAGTTTTCCAATTCATTTTGTGTGTGTAGCAAATCGTGATCCAGCAAGGAACCTAATTCTAATGCTCGCAACTTTCTTCTTGGAACTGATTGAAAGGCAAAATCCACAAGACTTACCTTGATTTCTCGAGTGCCCACGGCAACGCCCAACATATAGCCAACGGTGGGATCAAGAAGCGATGTTTCTTTTGAAAGATAACCACTGTTTTTAAGTTCTTCACAAAGTTTGTTGACGGTTGGCCATGAGAAACCTGAAGCAGATGCAAGTTTTGTCTTATCGCTTGTTCGTTGCCGTCGAATCTCATCAAGTAAACGGTAGTTATTTTCTGATAGAAGGCCTTCGGTATTTGCTCTTTCTGCCATTTGGTGTCTCCTTGTATGAAAGTGGTAAGAATAATAGAAAAAGAGCGGCAAGGATACATCATGTCATGTATTTGCCGCCCATGCAATCAAGATTTCATGCAGAGTATTGCTAAAGAAAACAGCTTTTCAAGGATGCTTTCATAAGTCGAAAGTAGTCCGGGTTGAAATAAAACAACGATCAAAATAAAAAATAGAGAGATGATATAGATTGTTGCTCGGATATACATCTTCTTGCCATCTGTTGAACTCTTGCTCGTGTTCTTTGCTTCGGGGCTGCTCTGTCATGGAAGTATGTATAGGATTCCCTACTACTGAAACAGAAGGCTGAACCTCTGCTGTGTCAGATTTCGTTTCCGAAGACAGACCCTGATTCTGACAAGGATTGGAATTGCTTTTTTTCTTTTTCGATTTGTTGGCTTTTTTGTTGGACTTCCCATGCTTTTTTGCCATAGCGGACTCCTTCCTTTAACTACACAATGAAGCGTACGAAAACAGGTGGTTCGCAGTCTCTGGTTTTCCAGTCTGGCGTGGTATGACCTTGCGATCAAGCCGTAGATATCCCAATTTCCGAAGTGAATCGGGATATTTGTTTTGACGGGTGAGGATGGCGGTGAAGTTCTTTTGATTGCTTATGAGTAAGACCTTTTTTTCTTTATCCATATTATAACATATAGTCTCTACGGAGTCAACGGTTTTGATAAAGATAATCAACACATTTACAAAAAACAGTGAAATTCATACAGGCACATTGACTAAAGCCATTGCACGGATGTGCAACAACTTTTTAATCGTCGTGCTTCTAATGCCGCTTGCATGAATATCTAGCTTTTCGGTATGCCATAAAAAATGTGGGGCTATTAGTATCTGCGTTCAAATTATAAAAAAGTCTCTGAATTATTGATGCTTTTGCGAGGTAAGCGTATAATGTAAATACCAAGATAGGAGGCGATTATATGCTGGATGCAAATATGATAATTGGGAACAACATTCAGGCTGAACTGAAAAAAGAAAATAAAAAGCAAGTTGATCTGGCAGAAGAAGCTGAAGTCTCCAAGCAGACAATGAGCAAAATTATGAATGGTGCAAAAGCAATCAATGCGATTGAACTTCATAAAATTTCCGAATACCTCCATGTGTCGATAGATTCTCTGATGAAGATGCCAAAAAAGCCGATGGACATGAATGTGATTCATGCGTTTATGGGGCGTGTTAAAACAGAGGAAGCAAGAAAAGGAATCCAACTTGCGGATGAACTGTCTGATATGATTCTGTTCCACACTAGGGTATGTGAGAATGGCAAAAAGATGGAGCAGCCCTGGGAGTATAAGTGATGAATAATGTTCTGGAAGATAGCCTTTTTGTAAGCCAGAACAAGAAATTTGATGAAATCCAATCTATTATCAAGGATAATATCTTTGCTGTTATACAGAACTATGCCAGAAAGAAATTGCGCGGGAGCGGATTTGCTGTCCAATCCATGATGATGAATATGGGCGTTGATTTTCTTAAAGCGGGATACGATTTTTGTGTGCGTAAATACAGCACTTCCGCTTCAAAGATTGAAAAGCTGCTGGAGAAGCACGGTTTTCTGATCTATGAGTTGCTGACACCGGATGATATTCAAAGGGATATTGTCGACAAGGCAGGGGCGGATATGAAAGCCTTTGAG
>OKTZ01000492.1_pt1 | contig 13064 bp, 13 predicted proteins | sample 1606711 | NCBI WGS metagenome assembly OKTZ01 (sample SAMEA3882535, study PRJEB24775) | human gut metagenome | biome: human-associated habitat; feature: intestine environment; material: feces | place: Netherlands | collected 2009/2010 | reverse complement strand
TACTTTTACCATGCGGCACTCTACCATGCCGGAAAAGGCACGGCCCGCGCCGTCGTGGAAGATCTGCTGGAGATCATCAGCCAGACCGGCGAACAGGATTATTCGCCGGACGGCATCAACCGCAACCTGACCGGTGCGGCCTATCTCTTTTATTATGAAGCATTTTTGAGCGAGCAGGACCGCGCCGAGCTGGCTGACCGCATTGCAAAGGAGCGGGCGGCGGCCCACCGGTATCTGGACGAGATGCCGGGCAATGAATACCCCCGCGTGGCCAGCGTTGCCATCCGGGAACTCATCACGGCGCAGTCGGATACCAAGGAAATAGACAACCGCAAGATCCTGGAGAGCATCCTCTCCGGCCACAAGCCGACCTATGTGCACTCCACGATGGTGGCGCACCTGACCAGAGTGCTGCTCCGGCGGATGATCGAGACCGACCCCGCCGCCCTCATCGGCCTGCTGGGCTGCAAGACCGCAGCCGAAGTGCAGGCCCGGAAGCCGGAGCTGCTGCAGACCGCCTATGAATGCGGCCTGTACCACGATGTGGGCAAGAGCGCGGTCATCATGTACATCGACACCAACAGCCGCAGCCTGCTGGAGGAAGAATTCTGCTGCATCCAGAGCCACCCGGTCATTGGCTGCAGTCTGCTGCGGGAGGCCGGGTACGAAGAGCATCTGGCCCCGGCGGCGCTCTATCACCACTGCTTCTACAACGGACAGGGCGGCTACCCCAGAGATGTGCCGCCCTGCCCGCAGGACATCAAGGGCATCGTGGATGTGCTGACCGTGGCGGACTCGCTGGATGCTGCCACCGACAACATCGGGCGCTGCTACAACCGGGCCAAGCCCCTGCGCACACTGGTGGGGGAGCTGCAGGCCCAGAGCGGCACCCGCTATGCGCCGGACGTGGTGGCGCTGTTCCGGGACAAGACCTTCTGCGAAGTGCTGGCCCAAAAGCTGGATGCCGAGCGAAAAAAGGTCTATCTGCACGCATACCACGCTGCGGAATAAAAAAATAAGATAAAAACTTCCATTTCTTTCTTCTGTGTGATACAATAACTGGTAAGAGTGCATAGAAAACTGCGAAACCGCACGCTGAGGAGGAAAGGCCAATGGAAAAACTGCGCAATCTCCTGCTTTATGGCGGCGCGATGCCGGATGTCTACCGGAACTGCCGGGACGAGATCCGGAAGGAAAACCTGGAAAAGCTCTTCTTCTTCCTCACAGTGGAGATCGTGTTCCTGCTCATAGCGCTGGCGGTGTGCTGCGCCGTCAAATCGCTGGCAGGCGGCTTCATCGCCTACATCATTGCGCTGGCCTGTGCGCTGGCGCTGTTGTGCACGGTGCAGAGCTGCCAGAACAGCAACATCGTCCTTTCCATCTGTGCGGACAGTTTTCTGGGCATCTGCTATCTGCTGAGCCTCTATCTGGGCTGCTTCGCCTACCCGGATGAACCGGCCATCTGCTTCCATGTCGTTGCGGTGGTGCTGCCCATGCTGTTCACCCGCCCGGCCATCGGGAACATTCTGCGCACGGTGATTTACGAAGCGCTGTTCATCGGCTGTTCTGTGACCTTCAAAGACCCGGCCCTCGTGCCCAGGGATGTATTCAATGCCGTCCTGTTCGGGCTGATGGGCTGTGTGCTTTCCACGTACTATATCCGCGTCCTGACGGACAATGTCGTCGCGCGCTGCAAGCTGAAGGTCATCGCAGAGACCGACCTGAACACTCAGATCCCCAACCGCAACGCCTACGAGAACCACATGAACGAATATCCGCTGCGCTGTTCCAACACCCTGAGCTGTGTCTATGTGGATGTGAACGGCCTGCACGAGCTGAACAACACCAAGGGCCACGATGCGGGCGACGTCATGCTCAAGACGGTGGCTCAGGAGATGGTCCGGCAGTTCGGCATCAAGGACAGCTACCGCATCGGCGGCGACGAGTTCGTAGCCTTTGTGGTGGACGAGCCGCCCCGCACGGTGCGGGAACGGATGAGCCAGCTCGTGGCCAATGTGGAGGCCAACGGCTATTCGGTCGCCGTGGGCTGTGCCACCTGCAGCGCCGGCGGCATCCAGCTCGAAGCCCTCATCAAGCAGGCCGAGAGCCGCATGTACGACGACAAGGAAGAACACTACCGCCGCCGCGGCATCCCGCACGGATAAAACCCTCTCCGTCATTGCGAAGCAATGACGGAGAGGGTTTCTCTATGAAAGAGAACGGGAGCCTTTCGTGCACGGTGCGGAAGGCTCCCGTTTTGCATCTCATCCAAAATTCGTCTGGGTTTCTCATAAAAAAAGCCTAACGCTTTTTGGGCAGAATGCGCTATACTGGCCCTATCACAAACCTTGGAGGAGCATTTTATGGAGGAAACAAAGAAAAAGGGTTCCGGCACCACCGACCTGACCGTCGGCCGGCCGCTGACCCGCATTTTGCAGTTCGCCCTGCCGCTGGTGCTGGGAACGCTGTTCCAGCAGCTGTACAGCTTTGTGGACACGATCATCGTGGGGCGCTGCATCAGCACCGATGCGCTGGGCGCAGTGGGCACGACCTACTCGCTGAACTTCATGATCGTGGGCTTCGTGCTGGCCACCTGCAACGGCTTCGGCATCCCGGTGGCCGAGAGCTTCGGCGCAAAGGACCGGGATGACCTGCACAAGTACCTGTTCAACGGTGCTGTGCTCTGTGTGGTGATGAGTCTGGTCTTTGCGGTGGGCACGACTCTCGTTGCGGCCCCGCTGCTGCAGCTCATCCACACCCCGGCGGAGCTGCTGGAGAATGCCGTGCGCTACATCCGCATCATTTTCCTGGGCATCCCTGCGACGGTGCTGTACAACTATTCGTCCACCGTTCTGCGCAGTCTGGGCGACTCGAAGCATCCGTTCTACTTCCTGCTGGTGTCCAGCTTCCTGAACATTGCGCTGGACGTGCTGTTCATCGTGCCGCTGGGCATGGGCGTCGAGGGCGCGGCCATCGCGACGGTGATCAGCCAGCTCGTCAGCGGCATCCTCTGCACCTGGTGGTTCTTCACCAAAGTGGAGGACATCCACTTCACCAAAGAGAACTGTGTCCTTTCCGGCAGGCACTGCAAGCGGCTGGCCTACATCGGCTTCCCGATGGGTTTTGAGTATTCGGTCTCGGCCATCGGCGCCGTCATCATGCAGGACGCCATCAACCAGCTGGGCAGCGTGGCCGTGGCCGCGCAGACTGCCGGTGAGAAGATCCGCCAGATGTTCACCCTGCCCATGGAGAGCGTCGGCATGGCCATGGCGACTTATGTGGGCCAGAACCACGGTGCGGGCCGCACCGACCGCGTCCGACAGGGCATCCGGGACGGCTGCATCATCCAGGCGGGCTACAGCGCCATCGCATGGGTCGCGGTCTTCCTGGTCAAGCGCTGGGCCGTGGGCCTGGTGCTGGGCGATGCCGAACCGGCCATCTTCAACGGTGCGGTGGAGTACCTGACCGTCATCAGTGTGTTGTTTGTTCTGCTGAGCTTCCTGATGATCTTCCGCTACACGCTGCAGGGCCTCGGCTACAGCGTACAGGCCGTCATCTCCGGCGTGGGCGAGCTCATCGGCCGCGCCCTCGGCGGCTGGCTGGCCGTGCACCAGCTGGGCTATCTCGGCATCTGCATCTCGAACCCCCTCGCCTGGGGCTTTGCCCTGTGCTACTGCGTGTTCATGGTCACGCGGGTGCTGAAAAAGGAGAGCCGGGCGGCATAAACCAAAATCAAAAAAGCGCTCCGCAGTTTTGCACTGAGGAGCGCTTTTTTGTGGAAAACTCAGTTGATAAAATTCACAAAGACGGGGCAGAGCACAGCGGTGAGCACACCGGCCACCGCGATGGACAGGCCGCTCATCGCGCCTTCGACTTCGCCCATCTGCAAGGCTTTGCTGGTGCCGACGGCATGGGCCGAGGTGCCGATGCCCACGCCCTTGGCGATGGGGTCGGTGATATGGAACCACTTGCAGACGGACTCGGCCAGCAGGTTGCCTGCAATGCCCGTCAGGATCACGATGGCACCCGTCAGGGCTGCAATGCCGCCAAGCTCAGCCGCCACGTCCATGCTGATGGCCGTGGTGACGGATTTGGGCAGGAGGGTGGCGTACTGTTCCCGGGTGAGGCCCATAGCCAGTGCCAGCGCCAGCACGCTGCCAAGGCTGACCAGCGTGCCCACCGAGATGCCCGCGATGATGGCGGCGGCATTCTCCTTCAGCAGGTCCCACTTTTCATACAGCGGGATGGCGAGGCTGATGGTGGCCGGCAGCAGCAGGTAATTCACCGGCGCGGCGCTGGCCTTGTAGTCGGCGTAGGAGATGTTCAGCACACTGAGCAGGATGATGACGAAGATGCTGCCCAGCAGCAGCGGGTTGAAGACGGCCTTGCCCGTCACCCGGTTGATGAGGGTGCCCAGTGCAAAGGCCGCCAGCGTGAGCAGAACGCCCCACGCCGAGGACGAGGAAAGAAACTCATTCAGCAGCTGTGTCATTTGCGGCAGCCTCCTTTTTGCTCTGCTTGCGGCGGGTGAGCGCCTGGGTGGTGTGGCCGGATGTCACCAGCACCAGCACCGTGACCGGGATGATGGCGATGACGATGGGCAGCAGCATGCTGCCCATCTCGGCCCACAGCTCCATGACACCGGCCGCGGCGGGCACGAACAGCAGCGGGAAGATGCCGGTCAGGAACAGGCCGACCTCCTTCACATCGTCCAGCTGGACGAGGCCCAGCAGCAGGGCAGCCAGCAGAAGGACCAGGCCGTAGATGCTGGCCGGGATGGGCAGCGGCAGAACAGCGTGGCAGAACTCGCCCAGAAAACAGAACGCAAGGATGCGTGCGAACTGAAACAGATACTTCGTAAAAAATCCCCCTTCATCGCGCCCGCACAGCCCCCCCCCTTCGGGGCAGCTCTGCCGGAGAATGGGCCTCTGGCAGGGCGGGCCGGTCAAACGAAGCCCGGAAGACGCCGGGCCGCGCGTTTATTTGTGACGGTCAGTGTAACAGTATAGCCCAAAAGCCCCGGCGGCGCAACGGCAATACTTGCTAAGAATTTATGTCGAACCGACAAAAAACTGGATGTTCTGAGGGTTTGGCGGAAAATGAGAAAACCGGCCGGGAATGGAACACTGTCTTTTCCCGAAAAAATTTGTGTAAATGCCCGCCGGAGGGTTGCGCTGGGTGGGGCGTTCATTGTACAATAAACACGTTACCGAAAAATACGACACAGCGGGCGGATGCGCCCCAAAGTGAGGAATCGAAATGAACGGATCAAAAATTCGGGTGCTGGCGCTGGATCTGGACGGCACCCTGACCAATGATGAAAAGATCGTTACCCCCCGCACCCGCGCGGCGCTGGATGCCGCCGCCGCACAGGGCGTGACCATCGTGCTGGCCTCCGGCCGCCCCACAGCGGGCATTCTGCCGCTGGCAAAGGAGCTGGGGCTGGACAAAAAGGGCGGCTGTGTGCTGGCCTACAACGGCGGCAAGATCGTGGACTGCGTGACCGGCGAGGCTTTGTATCAGGTGCAGCTGGGAGCGGAGTTCGTTCCGGAGCTCTGCGAATTTGCAGCCCGGCAGGATGTGGCCATCCTGACCTATAACAGCGAGGGCATCGTGTGTGAGCGGGATCAGGACGTGTGGGCAAACAAGGAGTGCTTTACCACAAAGCTGCCGATGATCCATGTGGATGATCTGGCCTCCTATGTGGACTATCCGATCTGCAAAATGCTCATCACCCTTGACCCTGCCCGGCGGGATGCTGTCTGCGCCGCCGGAAAGGAGCAGTTTGCGGGCCGGATCGACCTGTACCCCTCCAGCCCCTTCTTCATCGAGGCCGTGCCGCTGGGCGTGGCAAAGGACAGGAGCCTTGCCGCCCTGCTGGAGCGGATGGGCCTGACCCGGGAGAACCTGATGGCCTGCGGCGATGGCCTGAACGACCGCTCCATGATCTCCTATGCCGGGGTGGGCGTTGCCATGCAGAATGCCGAGGATGCCGTCAAGGCCGTGGCCGATTACGTCACCGCCGCCGACAACAACCACGACGGCGTGGCCGAGGCCATCGAAAAATTTATCCTGAACTGAGAGGAACACAAACAACAATGCCACGCAATCTGGTTTTATTTGATCTGGAATGGAACATCGGCTATAAGCCGTACATCTTTAATTATCATGGCGTGCAGCAGACCTTCCGGGGCGAGATCATCGAGATCGGCGCGGTGAAGATCGACGAGGATGCCAACGTGCTGGATACCTTCTCCATCCACCTGCGGCCCCGCATTTTCCGCACCCTGCAGCACCACATCGCCAAGGTGACGGGCCTGACCCAGGCCGACCTGGACCGGGGCGAGCCCATCGTGCAGGGCCTGCGCCGCTTCATGCAGTGGTGCGGCCCGGATGCCGAGTTTGCCGAGTGGGGCATGGATGACGTGCCGGTGCTCAAGCAGAACCTTTTCCTCTGCAATCTGGACGAGAGCCGCCCCACCCAGTGGTATGATCTGCAGCAGATCTTTCTGCGGGAGCACCCCCGCAAGGAGGGCGAGGGCATGACGCTGGAAAGCGTTGTGACCCGGATGGGCATCCCGATGGAGCGCCCGTTCCACGATGCCCTGTCCGATACCCTTTACACCGCCGATGTCTGCCGCAAGCTCGACCTGCGGGAGGGACTGGCCGCCTACCCCAGCGAGGAGCAGGCCCTGCGCCAGAGCCTTTGCCCGAAGCCCGGCGACTACCGGGATTTCCGCGTCTTCTGCGGCTATGTGGAGCCGTACACCTGGCGGGTCGACCCCATCATCAGCACGGCCCAGTGCCCGGCCTGCGGAGCCGACCTTGCGCCGGACGAGATCTGGCTGAAAAAGGGCAGCAACAGCTGGTATACGCTGGCCCAGTGCCCCCACTGTGCCGGAACGGCCAGCGAGGTGGGCAAGGGCGTCTTCCAGCGGTACAAGCTGGCCCGGCGGGACGGCCTGCACTGGAGCTTTGCCCGCTGTGTGCAGGTCCCGGATGCCGAGGCGCTGGCCCGCTGGGACAAGCAGCGCACCCAGCAGATCGAGCGAATGAAGGCCCGCGCCGAAAAACAGGCCGGGGAAAAAGCCTGAGACCGATCGTGCAGGAAAACCGCACCCCATTTCGTATAGCAAAGTATAGCGCAGACGAAAAAGCGAAGAAAATGCAGAATTTCTTCATCGCACATTCATAAGTTCTGGATATACTAAGAGAAACGAGAGGGAAGGAACACACGATGGAAAGCACCCTGATCAGCTTTGTGCACCAGCTGGGAACGCTGGAATTCTGGCAGACATTACTGGACAGCTTCGGAGACCTCGGCCCCCTTGCGCCCATCTTTCTGGCAATGGTGGAGTCGTTTTTTCCGCCGCTGCCCCTCATCGCCATTGTGGCGCTGAACGTGGCCGCACACGGCGGTCTGCTGGGCTTTTTGTACAGCTGGGCAGGCGTGGCGCTGGGCGGCATCATCATGTTTTTATTCTGGCGGCGGCTCATCAAGCGCTTTTTCTGGAAGGTAGCCAGCCGCTCCCCCAAGCTGGAAAAGGCGCAGCAGTGGGTGAACCGCTTCGACACCTCGTCCCTGTTCATGCTGTCGGTGCTGCCGTTCACCCCTTCGTCCTTCATGCACTTTGCCTTCGGCATCTCGGATTTTGACGAAAAACGCTACCTCATCACCATGCTGCTGGGCAAGGGTGTGATGGTGGCCATGATGGCCCTCTTCGGCCAGTCCCTCGTCAGTTCGATGAAGAACCCGGTCTACCTCGTCCTCGCCGTCGTCATCTGGGGCGCGATGTACTGGGGCAGCAAGCGGTTCTGCAAAAAACATGATCTGTAAGAAACGATGAAACGATAAAACGCTCCCTTGCCGACGGCAAGGGAGCGTTTTTTGTGCAAATGGGTCGTTATCCTTCGTAGCCCAAGGTCGCCGCCATAACGGCCTTGATGGTGTGCATCCGGTTCTCGGCCTCGTCGAAGACGATGCTCTGCGGGCCTTCGAAGACCTCGTCGGTGACTTCCATGGCATCGCGGCCGAACTTTTCGCCCATCTCTTTGCCAACGGTGGTCTTGTGGTCGTGGTAGGCGGGCAGGCAGTGCATGAAGACGGCCTGCGGCCCGGCCAGCGCCATCAGCGTGTTGTTGATCTGGTAGGGGGCTAGGTCGTGGATGCGCTCGGCCCAGACCTCGACAGGCTCGCCCATCGAGACCCAGACGTCGGTGTACAGCACATCGGCACCCTGGGCGGCTTTGGCGGGGTCTTCCTCAAAGGTCAGGGTCGCGCCGGTCTCGGCGGCGATGGCCTGGCACTGAGCGATGAGCGCCGGGTCTGGCTGATACTTCTTGGGGGCGCAGGCCGTGAAGTGCAGGCCCATCTTGGCGCAGCCCACCATCAGGCTGTTGCCCATGTTGTAGCGGGCGTCGCCGAAGTAGACGAAATGGATGCCCTTCAGGCTGCCGAAGTGCTCCCGGATGGTCAGGAAGTCGGCAAGGATCTGGGTGGGATGGAACTCGTTGGTCAGGCCGTTCCAGACGGGCACGCTGGCGTATTTGGCCAGCTCCTCAACGATGGCCTGGCCGTAGCCGCGGTACTCGATGCCCTCAAACATGCCGGACAGCACCTGCGCGGTGTCCGCGATGGACTCCTTCTTGCCGATCTGGCTGCCCGTGGGGTCCAGATAGGTCGTGCCCATACCAAGGTCGTGCGCGGCGACCTCGAACGAGCAGCGGGTGCGGGTGGAGGTTTTCTCAAAGATCAGCGCCACATTCTTGCCGCGCAGCGTGTCGTGCGGAATGCCCGCCCTTTTCTTGGCCTTCAGCTCGGCTGCCAGATCCAGCAGATAACCGATTTCCGCGGGGGTAAAGTCCAACAGCGTCAAAAAATCATGCCCTACGAGGTCCATAGTAAAGCTCCTTTTTAAATATACGGTTTATTTGTATAAATATACATACATTATAGCACGTTTGGGGATGATATGCAAGTGCGGGTTTTTGTGGTATAATTAAAAAAACGGGGGCTTGCCGCGATTGCCCATTTGCCGTTGAACGGCTTTGTAGGGGCCGGGCATGCCCGGCCCGGAGGTGCAGGGCGGGCGGTAGTCCATGGAAAAGCCGCGGGCCGGACATGTCCGGCCCCTACAGGGCGGAAATCCCCGGCCGGGCATCTATGGCGGGCTTTGCCCTCATCCGGCCCTGCGGGGCCACCTTCCCCCGAGGGGGAAGGCAAGGGCGGAAAGGAGGTCCCCATGCCCAAAATCTACTTCCATGTGGACGTCAACTCGGCGTTTTTGTCCTGGTCGGCGCTCAAGGCGCTGCAAGGCGGCAGCACTGTCGATCTGCGCACGATCCCCGCCGTCGTCGGCGGCGATGAGGCCAAGCGCCACGGCGTTGTGCTGGCAAAAAGCACCCCGGCGAAAAAATTCGGCATCCAGACAGGGGAGAGCCTCTTTGCCGCCCGCGTCAAGTGCCCGGGGCTGACCGTCGTGCCGCCGGACTTTGATTTTTATGTAAAAAACAGCAAGGCACTGGTTCAAATTTTGAACGATTATACCCCGGATGTTGAACAATACAGCATCGACGAGGCGTTTCTCGACATGACCGGCACCGAGGCACTGTTCGGCCCGCCGCTGACCGCCGCGCACACGATCCGCCGCCGCGTGCGCCGGGAGCTGGGCTTCACGGTCAACGTCGGCATTGCACCCAACCGCCTGCTGGCCAAGATGGCCTCCGACTTTGAAAAGCCCGACAGGGTGCATACCTTATATAAATACGAGGTCGAGACTAAGATGTGGCCGCTGCCGGTGGGCGACCTGTTCGGCGTCGGCCCCAGCGCGGCCAAGCGCCTGAACAGCTGCGGCATCTACACCATAGGGGATTTGGCCCGGCTTGAGCGGGATACGGCGGTCAAGCTGTTCGGCAGCCGCGGCGATACGCTGTGGAACTACGCCAATGGCCGCGAGGCCGACCCCGTGACCAAGCAGCGCACCCGCGACAACAGCTACGGCAACAGCGTAACGATGCCCAGGGACCTGGCCCGCCCCGAGGACGCCGACGCCACGATGCTGGCACTCTGCGATTCCGTCGGGCGGCGTCTGCGCGCCGACGGCAAGACGGCCCGTGTCGTCACGGTACAGCTGGTGGACAACGCCTTCCGCCGCACGAGCCACCAGACGACGCTGCCCAACCCGACGAACTCCACGGACCGCCTCTACCATGTGGCAATCGAGCTGATGCGCCAGATGTGGCCGCAGCGCCCCGTGCGGCTGGTGGGTGTCAGCGCCGAAAAGACCGGCGAGGACAACTTTGAGCAGATGGATCTTTTCACCGATGCCGCCCGCATTGACAAGCAGGAGAAGCTGGACCGCGCCGCCGATGCCCTGCGCCGTAAATTCGGCGGCGCGGCGGTGACACGCGCCAAACTGCTGACCCCCGAGACCCGCAAACCCGAAGCCCTGAGCGCCGCCAAAGAGCGGGATAAAAAATGACCCATGGAGACGGTGGCTGCCTCTCATGGGTCATTTGTACTTTGTATGAGCATGGCTTCCCCCGAGGGGGAAGCTGTCAGCGGCCCCGACCGCTGACTGATGAGGGGTTGCCTTGCCGTTGCCGTCCGTTATCGGGGCGCCACGGTACACGCGCCCCTCATCCGGCCCTGCGGGGCCACCTTCCCCCAAAGGGGAAGGCGAGTAGAACCCTCAATTCGCCTCAAACTCGCAATATTCCCCGTCCATCTCCACGATGACAACGCCGTCCTCGGTCACCCAGTAGGAATACCCGGTACCAAAGTTCGAGCACCCGTCCGTCTCCGGGAAGGCGTCCCGGTCAACGCTTGTCTCAATGACCCCGTCAGCCCCGCGATCCGGGGGGCAGTCCACTGCGCTGCCCGTATCAAAATACAGCACGCCGTCGATCTGTACGCACTGCGCCAAGCCCAGAGCGATGCCGGAAGCGGCGCTGTCCTTTTCGACAGCAGCTCCCTCGTCGGCGTCCGCTGCCTGGGGCGCGGCGGCATCCAGCATCGGCATGTCCGGCGCGGGGGCGGTCTCGGCAGCGGCCTCCGGGACGTCGGCGGCCATGGCGGCTTCACTGGCTATGCTGCTCTTGCGCAGCGTGCCGCTCCGCCACACGGCTGCGCCGCCCAAAACTATACAGGCGCACGCGGCCACAGACACGACCTGCTGCCAGTGCAGATGCACCACCCGGCGGCGTTTTTTCACCGGGGCGTCGGCGGCCAGGATCAGGTCGTCGTCCACATGGCCGATGGCCTCAAATAATTCGCGTTCTGTCACAGTGCAGCACCCCTTTCCTGTAAGTAGGCGGCCAGCTTGCCGCGCGTGCGGTGCAGCGTCACCCGCACCTTGCTCTCGGTCAGGCCGTACCGCGCGGCAATGTCCGCCGTCGCGTCGCAGTACCAGTACCGGCGCAAAAATATGCTGCGCGTTTCCTCCGGCAGCGTGCGCAGAAACGCGCTGATGAGCCGCCCGGTCTCGGCAGCGTCAAAGCTGTCCTCCACGCTGCCCGGCGCGGCGACGCATTCGGCCAGCTCGTCCAGCGGCGCACAGGTCTGCCCGCTGCCGCGCTTCTGCGCCGCCGCCCGGTCAAAGCGGTCCAGCGCGAGATTCCGCGTGATGCGCCCCAGATACGGAGCCAGCCGCGCAGGCCGGTTGGTGGGCATGCTGTTCCAGGCGGCCAGCCAGGTGTCGTTCTCGCATTCCTCGGCGTCGTGGGCGCTGTGCAGAATGTTGTCGGCGATTTTGCGGCAGTACGCGCCGAATTTCGCTGCCGTCTCGGCCAGCGCCTGCTCGTCCCGCGCCCAGTACAGGGCCACGATTGCGGCGTCCTCCATGGTTTCAGCCTCCTTTATTATATAAGGTAGGAATTTTTTTGCGGATGTTACAGAAAAAGTCTGCCGACGGGGCAGACTTCATGTAGGGGCGGGCATTGCTCGCCCAGTATAGCTCACAACATGTGCTTCTTGTGCAGCACCCACGCCGCAAATACACAGAGCGCCAGCGTCAGGCCCAGCACAATGGCGAACCCGGCGGTGGTGTTGGCAAAGGGCATGCCGTCGGACTGCACGTTCATGCCGTACAGACCGCTGATGACGGTGGGCACGGCCATCAGCAGGGTGATGCTGGTCAGGTACTTCATGGCGTTGTTCAGGCGGTTGTCCAGAATCGAGCTGAACAGCTCCCGCGTGCCCTTTATATCGTCGCGGTAGATGCTGGTCATCTCGATGGCCTGACGGATCTCAACGATGACGTCGTCGAGCAGTTCGCGGTCATCGGGGTACTGCTCCAGCCGCTTATAGCGGGTCAGGCGGTCCAGCACCGTAGCGTTGGCGCGCAGACTCGTGGCAAAGTAGACCAGCGTCGATTCCAGGCCGTGCAGCTCCATCAGGTCGCTGTCCTTCAGCTCGCCGGCCAGATTTTTCTCAATGGCCTGGCGGCGGCGGTCGATCAGGCGCAGCTCCTGCTGGTACATCGTGGCTGCGCGGTAGAGCAGCTGGTAGACGAACCGCATTTTCTTGCGGGTCGAGAACCCCTTGACCCGGCAGGCGGCAAAATCCCCGATAACGGCGGTATCGGTGGAGCAGACCGTGACGATCAGCTCCTGCGTCAGCAGGATGCCCAGGGGGATAGTCGTATAGATGCCCTCACCGGCACCGTCCACCTTGACGGGGATGTCCACGATGATGACCGTGTAGCCGTCCTCCAGGCTGATACGCGCCGATTCCGGCCACGATGTCCGCGGGCTCGATGTCCAGCGTTGCCGCTACCCGGCGGACCTCGTCGTCGGTGGGGTTGGTCAGGCAGATCCAGGCCCCTTCGTTCATATCGTCAACGCGCGTCAGCTGCTTATCCTGTGTGCGGTAAATCTTCATCATGGCTATTCCACCTAATATACTATTATAATAGTAGTATACGGCTTTTGCAGAGGATACGCAAGGAGATTTTACTGCGTATGCGGCAACAAACGCAGCAACGTCCCGTTACCTCTCCGACTTCCCCCTCCCGGCCAGCACCCGCTCACCCTTCCACCACTCCGTAGGGGCCGGGCATGCCCGG
>OKTZ01000483.1_pt1 | contig 13229 bp, 6 predicted proteins | sample 1606711 | NCBI WGS metagenome assembly OKTZ01 (sample SAMEA3882535, study PRJEB24775) | human gut metagenome | biome: human-associated habitat; feature: intestine environment; material: feces | place: Netherlands | collected 2009/2010 | reverse complement strand
GTTGTCGCTCTTCTTCATCATCCGCTGCAACACCCGCGTGAGGTCGTGGGTCTCCTCGGCCAGCAGCGTGGATCCTGCGGGGAGCGTGGCGTCGCCCAGCGTTCCCTCCAGGACAATGCCGGCCGCTCGCAGGCGCGAAGAGAGTTCGGCCAGGAAGCGGTCGCGACGGTTATAGAGCAGGGGCGAGAGCGGCGGATTGCTATCATCGTCGTCCCAGCACCAGCCCTCTCCCATCGGTTTGTCGTCCTTCATCGACCTGTCGGCCAGCAGGTCGCCCGTGATACGACGGATGCCTTTTTCGCGCAGCGCACGGACGAAGGCGCGCATATTGGCGTCGCCAAAGAGGGGGTCCATGCCACCGACACAATAGAGCGAACCGTGGAGCACACCCGTGGAGTCGATGTCGCCACGGCAATAGAGGCGCGTGGAAAACTGATAGTCCACGCCCAGGCGGTCGAGGGCCGTGATGGCAGTGACACACTTTTGGACAGAGGCCGGGCGCATCCGCTGGGCCTCGTTGAAGCGATAGACACACTGGTCGGCACTGAGGTCCCAGACCATCACCGCCATTTGGGTGCTTTGAAGCAGTGGATCCTCGATGATGGCGGCCATGCGGCTGGCAAAACTGTCGGTCCAAAGGCGGTCGAAATCGGCGCCATCGGCTACGACGGGACGGTCCGCCAAAGGAACCGTGTCGGTATCGGCCACTTCGGCGACGGGTGCTGCCACCAGCCCGGCGTCCTCGGCCAGGAGACGAGCCACGCGGGCACTGTCAACATAGACGAGATTGACCTGCGCCTGCATGGGCAGAGCCAGCAGGGCGGCCAAAAGGAAGAAAAGTTTTCTACGAATACTTGTCATTGTTTTTTTTAGGTTTTTAAGATTAAGATTCTGTTTCTTTTTCTTGGCAAGTGTTCTTGGCAAGAGAGACACGCTTGCCGACTGCCTCGACAAACGAGGTTTCGTTCTCCGGGGTGAAGATACTGATGTTGTGGTCGCCATGCTCCACCATCACATAGCTGCCCGTGAACAGGTGGCGGGGCATACGGCGAAGTGCCGTGATAGTCTGCAATGGGATGGCCTGTCCCCGTTGGCGCCCTATCCTGCCACTTTGCGTGGTCAGTTGGTCGTCGTCGAGGACATAGTCGGTATGGATGCCACGGTCGATGCCCCGCACGGCCACGGCCACAAGCAGCGCGCCAAGCACAGCCATGGGCCACGTGCCGAACCAAAAGCAATAGAGCGAGGCAAGGGCGAGGAGCAGGATGCCACACAGTTCGCCCAGCGTGAGTCGATGATGAAATACTCTTGTCATAGTCGACTGCAAAGGTACGAAAAAAATGGGGAGCCACTCCCATTTCGATCCAAGAAAAATAGATATACACCTTGCCTTGGGCGATAAATTCTCAAAAAACATGCAACTTCCTGCCGTCACAAAGGAACTAAGCACAAAAATCGGGAGAAACATTCGCCCATCTGCCAATAAATGAGTAATTTTGCGGGCGAAACGTTATTCCGCTCCCCATAGGGAGCACAACTGTTTGCTTAGAAATGATTCATAAATACGATTTCCTGATCATCGGCGCTGGTATCGCCGGAATGAGCTATGCCTTGAAGATAGCCAAGGCGCACAAGGGAAGGGTTTGCATGATTTGCAAGACGACGCTCGACGAGGCCAACACCTCGTTCGCGCAGGGCGGTGTGGCTTCGGTGACGAACCTCGCCGTAGATGACTTTGACAAGCACATCAAGGACACCATGATAGCAGGTGACTATATCTCCGACCGCAAAGCCGTGGAGCAGGTGGTGCGCAATGCGCCGGCACAGATCCAGGAGCTGGTCGAATGGGGCACCCAGTTTGACCGCAAGGAGGACGGCAGTTTTGACCTCCACCGCGAGGGCGGCCACAGCGAGTTTCGCATCCTGCACCATGCCGACGACACAGGCGCCGAGATCCAGCGCGCCCTGATGGAGGCCTGCCGCAACCATCCGCGCATCGAGATCAAGGAGAACCACTTCGCTGTGGAGATCATCACGCAGCACCACCTCGGCGTTGAGGTGACGCGGCGCACGCCCGACATCGAGTGCTACGGAGCCTACGTGCTCAATCCGGAGACCCAGAAGGTGGACACCTATCTGAGCCGCGTGACGCTGATGTGTACGGGCGGTTGCGGAGCGGTGTATCAGACGACGACCAATCCCATCATCGCCACGGGCGACGGCGAGGCCATGGTCTATCGCGCCAAGGGCACGGTGAAGGACATGGAGTTCGTACAGTTTCACCCTACAGCCCTCTATCATCCAGGAGAGACCCACCCTGCATTCCTCATCACCGAGGCAATGCGTGGATACGGCGGCATCTTGCGTCTGCCTAACGGCGAGAGCTTCATGGAGAAATATGATGAGCGTCTGAGTCTGGCTCCTCGTGATATCGTGGCCCGTGCCATCGATAAGGAGATGAAGATTCACGGATTGGATCATGTCTGCCTGGATGTTACCCATAAGAATCCGGAGGAGACCAAGCGTCACTTCCCTAACATCTATGCCAAGTGTCTCAGCATCGGCATCGATATTACCAAGGAGTATATCCCGGTTCGTCCTGCTGCTCACTATATGTGTGGTGGTATCAAGGTAGATTTGAACGGCTGTTCAAGCATCAACCGCCTCTATGCCTTGGGCGAGTGCTCTTGCACCGGTCTGCATGGTGGCAACCGTCTTGCCAGCAACTCTCTCATCGAGGCTGTGGTTTATGCCGAGACAGCTGCCAAGCACAGTCTGGAGCATGTGGATGAATACGATTTCAATGAGAAGGTTCCTGCATGGAACGACGAGGGTACCCTGACCAACGAGGAGAAGGTTTTGATTACCCAGAGCGTTAAAGAGGTGGGCGAATGTATGAGCAACTATGTAGGTATCGTGCGCAGCGACCTTCGCCTGAAGCGTGCCTGGGACCGCCTCGACCTTCTTTACGAAGAGACCGAGAATCTCTTCAAGCGTGTGAAGGTAAGCAAGGAGCTCTGCGAGCTCCGCAATATGATCAACGTGGGTTATCTCATCACCCGTATGGCTATCGAGCGCAAGGAGAGCCGTGGTCTTCACTATACCATCGACTACCCTGTTCACGCTTACGACAAGAAATAATGAAGAAAGAATAAGATAGAAAAAAGCTCGAATGCATCAAACATTCGAGCTTTTTTTATTTTCAAGAATTAGAGAATTTTCATTCTGCTTATTGGATGCAGAAGAATTTCCTGCCTATCTCGTCAGCGAGAACTTGATGCTCAAACCGAAATCCTGCGTGGTGGTAGGATAACTGCTGCTCGACAAGAGCGGCGTATTGGTCTGGCGATCATAGTAGAAACTCATGGTGAGCATCTTGCTCAAGGTATAATCAGCCGTGAAACTCAGCTTCAGGGCATTGTTGCCGCTGCTGGCGCTGCTCGTCATCGTGGCTATATCACGGACGATGGCTGCCTGCTTGCGGAAACTGAAGTCGAGACGCAGGTTCAGGTCATGATTAGGACCATAGTTCTGGGTCTGATTCTTGCCCTTGCTTCCGTTTCTGCTGTTCTGCTGGGCACCCGTTCTTCCCTTCACCTTGTGTGCCTTTGGAGCACCGAAGAGATTGAAATTGTTGATGCGATAGCCCATACCTACCACCCAGTCTTTGCTCAGCGCCTCGTTCACCTGTACACTCGTCATACTGAGGTTCAGCACTCGGGTCTGGCGATACTCACCCTTGATGGTCATATTGTTGTTCAGCGTAACATCCATACCGAGCAATGGCGAGAATGCCTCGTTGATGCTCACCTGAGAAACATTGAACATGCTGCTAGGCGATGGATTGCCCGTAGAGGCATCCGTCACGAAGCCCAGACCATTCATATACTCCTGATAGGTACTGTAGCTGCTATAACTGCCCACGGCAAAGATGCTCTTGTAGGCATGGTTGATGTTCACACTCTTGAAGTGCTCACGGAACCAAGGCAACTTGCCCAAGCCACTATAGCGCACCGTCCAGTTTGGCAAGAGTCGGCTCAATGCCGGGAAGATGGAGAGCGAACTGCCGCCCATCGAGGTATAGGCATTGAGGAATGCCGGAATCATCACATCACCACTATACGAATTAACCGGTGTGCGGGAAGCATCATACTTGCCTCCACCCAAGGTAGAACCCACAGGATATACCGTTCCGGCATACTGCGACTCCACCCGCTGGCGGAAACCATCGAGCGAGTTGACAAACTTCTCGAAAGTCCTGCTGCGATAACCACTGTTGGCATTTCCGATTCCCTCGAAAGCCGAACTCAGCGAGATGGTAGTCATCTGGAAAGTTCCGCTCTGGGTGGTCGGTGTACCCTCATACATATACTGTATGCTCTTTTGCGTGGTCATGGTGCGGGTGGCAGAAAGGTCTATCTTGAAATCCCTGACTGGTTCCAGGGTGGCACGCAGCTGCAGATTCTCGGTCTTGCTGGTAGTAGCCGGCGTAGCAATCGAGTCGTTGCAGAGCAGCCAGTCGTTTTCTCTTGCCTTTCCGATATAGCTGTCATCCACCAGTCCGAAGGCGAAATCCAGTCCCGGCGCCATCGTTCCCACTTTCTTCTGTCCGAAGGCATCACCCACGTTAGGAGTAAAGCCCGGCAGAAGCATCTGATAGTTGTTGCGGTAGGTGAAGCTCACCTTGCGCAGCATCATTGCCAATCGGGCTGCCGTCTGGGCTGTCCGGTACCATCTTTCGTTATCGAGCGGCTCTTTCGGCATCACCGTAATCTTCAGCTTCATCATGCTATCCACCTTCGACTTGATACGGATCTGGTTGTTATCCACCTTTTTGTATTTCAGATGATACACCTTTCCATCCTCCGTCTTAGCAGAAATGATGAGTCGCTTACTGTTCTTGCCATGTCTGATGAGCAGGGTAGTATCCGGCAGGAGGGTGATTTCCTTCTCGAAAGCCTTCCTGTTTTTCGGAAGCGCCTTCGCCAGATCTACCTGATTCTTCAGCCCATTCTTCTGCATATTATCTTTCTGCAGCCCATTCTTCTGCATATCGTTCTTCTGCTGTGCATTCTTCTGCAAAGCCAGCTTCCGCCTGGCTTCCTTCTCCTTCTTCTTCCTCTCTATCTCACTCCTGCTTATCGAGCGGTTGAATCGGTCATTCGCCTTCTTGAGGAATGGGATGTGGTTGTAGAGGCGCACCAGGTCGAAGCTTCCGTTAATCGTCAGCTCGCGCTGGGTGTTGATGGTATTGCCATACGAGTTGCCGTTCTCATCCTCCGTACCTCGCTCCCAAGTATAGTTGGCGTTGTAGGAGGCATCGGTATTCACCCAGTCGAAGACTGGCAGCAGATGGATAGGCAACTTATAGGATGCCATGAAGTTCTGACTGTAGTCGAGCGGCGTACCCCAGCTCTTCACACTCTGCCATACCGAACTCCGATACACCGAATCCTTCCAGGCATGATACTGGTCGGCATAGAGATCGGCATTCACATCCGGATAAGGCACATCTACCTGTGCATGGGTGGCACTCTGGAAGTTCATGTGCAGGTTCTTGGTCAGATCCCAGCGCAGAGAGAACTCGCGGTTCCAGAGGAACTGGTCGCTTACGGTGAGCGGCAGCTGCGAATTGAGCGTACTCTCCATATCGCGTTCCTGCAGCTCATAGGTCTCGTGCGTCATCTCCGTATTGAAGGCGATGTTCTGAGGCAGCCAGTTTAATCCGAACCGCTTCAGGATGTCGAGCCACTTGCTCTTGTTCTTCCACTTCTTGAAAGGTTCCCACGCCTTATAGACCGGTGTCCAGGAATAATCCAGGGCTCCGCGCCAGTTGTCCCGATTCTCGAAGACCGTGGTCTCACCCGTGGTATGCTGATGGGCATGACTATAGGTAAACGAGAAGTTGGCTGGATCGTAAGGCATCGGATGACGACGGGTGGCGATACCTACCCGGGCATTGGAAACAGAGAAGTTGGTCTGGGTGACTTTGGTCACGGCGATGTTCTCGATAGAGTCCCGCTCAGCCTTCGAACCGGCGGCATCCAGCGCATCCTTCAGTTCCATATCCGTATCCAGCGGATTGTATTTCGGAGAGGTCTTCTCCTTCGTCACACTATAATATAAAGGTATGCTTACCTTCGCCTTGTCGGGGAAGAACTTACCCATCTCCAACGAGGTGGTCACGCTATAGGCACCATAATTATCGGTGCTGCGGCTAGCCACACCGTCTTCCAGGCCGCCGAAGCCTTCGCTCATATAGCGTCCGGTGGCATTCACGCTACCCAGGTCGGAGAGCTGCACGTTCAGATTGGCATTGGCAGCCCATCCGCCCTTGTTGTTATGCTCCAGAAGTCGGAGTTCGTTGACCCAGACTTCTCCACTCTTCACTTCATCCGAATTGTTTCTCACACCTATCATCAGCGTCTTTACCTCGCCCAGGCTCGGATTGCCCACAATGGTGATCCGGTTGCCCGGATGTTCTGCATCCATCATCATATAAGGTGCCATATAGGAAGCCATGCCAGCAGCCTTCGCCTTGTTGCGCTCCTTCTTGAGGCTGGTAAATACGCTCAGGTTTACATTGAGCATATTCTCCTCCGGCCAGACCAGCTTTCTGTCGGCAGAACTGTTGCGGTTATAATTACTGCGAGGTTCGGTCAGCTTGAGCGGAATCTCGTACTCATAGTAATTGTTCTTATAGTCGCTGCCCAGGCGGATGAAGACCGCCAGCTGGTCGTTCTTCAGATTGGTGGCGTTCTGCTCCAGGGCATTGGCATGGGTAAACATCTGGATGCGCTTGTACTGGCGGAGATCGAGGGTAGAGTTCTTATATACCGCCTTTGCCTCGCCATGGGTCAGATCCTTTACCACCAGACTCAGCGCCTGCTCGTTTGCCTCGACAAGCTGTGGCTGCGATGGGTCCTGCTCGCGGCTGATACCCGGAGGAAGCACATAGTTGACCGGTGTCTTCTCAGCATTTTCCTCCAGACTGACTGCACTCGCCTCCAAGGTTCCGCCACTGGCTGCACCCAACGGCTGGTCGTAGGTACGCCACTTGCTGTGCACCAGGTCGAGCGTACCGAAACGGAGCACGATTGGCTTCTTGAAGTTGGTGAGGAACATTCGCATGAAGCGGATGCTGGAGAAATCGTTGATGTTTCCCTGACGCTTCTCAAACTCATCCACAGGAATGCGGAACTGATACCAGGTAACCGTGGATTTCGTGTTGTCTCGCCAAGTCTGGGTGTATTCGCGCTTATCCACGATAAAGTTGCTGCCCACCACGAGATCTTCCGGACGGATGCTGACGTGATACTGGAAATACTTCTCATATTCGTTCAGCGTATAGTCCTGGTTGATGTCCTCCACATCCGGTGTAGATTTATAGGAGGTATCATAACTCTCGGTACGGCTTTCGCTGTCAGGCGAATTGCCCTGAGGGTTGTTGATGTACTTGTATCGGTGAAGGATGGGCGCACGCATCTCATCCCAGTCAGAGCCTCTGAAATAGTGATAGTTATCCCGGGCTGGGTCGGCAAAGATACTGTCGAACACCGCCTGGTTCACCTTGCCCTGTATCTGGTTGAGATAGGCACTCTTGTAGAATTCCTGCTCTTCGGCATCGGTCAGACCGTTGAATCCCACATCCTGCAGGGCACGGCTGCCGCTGGTGGTGGCAAATGCGTATGTCACGGTGCTCTGCGTAGGAATCTTACCCCACTGCGTATAGGTGAAGCTTTTGCTGCCATCCACCGGCATTCCGCTCTCATAAAATTTCTTGCCATCCCGCAGGATATCCTCGCTCACCTCGCCCAGGTTGATGTAGAAGTCGCCACCGTAGTCGGCTGCATCCGATTGCTCTCGGGAATAGATGAACGGATCGAGCATCCAGAACTCGATATACTCCACGTTTGCCTGCTCGAAATCGTTGGTATCCAGCTTGCGCATCATTCCACCCCAGTTGCGGGACGGATTGGCAAGGGTACCATCCGACTGCAGATCGGATACATTGAAGTTGTAAGGTCCCGGCTCCGATGGATAGTAAGCCAGATTGAGAACACTCAGGGTGCTGGTGGCTCCCTGATAGGTGCTCTGCTGGCGCAGAGGGAAAAGCTCCTTTACATACACCTCTCTCACGTAGTGGTTGCTCAACTGCTTGAGGTCGCTCTTGATATGACCCGGAATGAGCGAACTTCCCCTTCGGGTGAAGAGCGGATCGATGGTGTACCAGGCAAGGCGGGAACGATGGAAACCGCTGGTCAAGCCCGTCTTGTCATTGTAATCATCCTTGAAATTGAGCGACGGCACACTGGAGATAACCCACGAAGTAGGAGTCATCACGTCGATGGTACCCTTGGTATTCTCGAAGTCATCAATATACGAAGCATTGTCCTGCACTCCTCCTGCCTCGCCCGCCAGAAGCTGGGCAAACTCACTCTTGAAGGAGATATAGGAAGGTTGGGTGAGATGCAGGAACGGTATCTTGTCGAGCATATTGGTAAGCCATTGGCTCTCCTTCTTCCAGTTCAGGTTGATGCCCCAGAGCGTATTCTTCAGCGGTTCGCTGCCCATCGCCACCTTGTTGGTGAGCGCCTGTTCCGAGAGATGCTGCAAGGTTCCGCTGATCTGGAAATTTTTGGAGAATTCATACTCCCAGTTGAATCCTACCATCGTCTTTCTCATCTGTCCGTAATCGGTATTGCTCTCCAGGGAGACGTTGACCGCCGTACCGGCATCGATGATGCTCTGGTTGAGGATGGTCACCTCTCCGGCATTGTAATCCACCGAGTAGTCGGTACCCTCCTTCAGGGTAACGCCACCTGCCGTCACCACTACCGACCCCTGCGGCACATTGTAGGCATCGAGGGAGATGACATTGGCTGCCGAGCCCTTGAACTGTCCCACGATGAGATACTTATTCTTTTCGGCTATCTGCCTGGCGATGGTCTTCGTACTGTCATAGAGTTCGGTGAAGGCATACTTCTCTGCCTGCTCCTCAGACACGCCCTTCTTCACAAGATAATCCTGCATATAACTGCCGAACGGTTCCACCTTCGGCATGAACACGCGACCATTCGATACGGTATAGCCCTCTACATAATCGAAGTAACCATTGCTGCGCGCCTTGTTGTTGTTATCAAGCCGATCGGCACCCAGCACACGGATGATAGGCTGGTTCTTCACCTGCGTTTCCGGAATGTAGTTGACATAGACACCCGTTGTATCACTCTGATATTTCACATCGAGGCGGAACTTGTCCTTTTCCACCTGCGAAGAGAGATAATATACGTTCTTCATCATCAGGTCCCAGTTGCCCTGCTGTGGATTGCAACTGGTATTCTTCAGCGACTTCACGAAGAGAGCCTGCTTGGTATCGGTGATATCCGAGGCAAACTCGCCCACCTGATAGGTCACTCCGCCATAGGTATATTCGTATGCCACGGCAAGAACCTGATCGGTCTGAAGACCAGACTTCAGCGAAACATATCCCATCGCCTGGTTCACGGTATATTCAGAGGAATTGAGCAGACGGGCGCTCTCCAGTTTCTCGAAATCGCTGCCGCCTATCAGTCCGCCACCTTCCAGAACAGAGGCTGTCTGGTTGATGTCACGGGCAGCGGCAAACTGACCTGTCATCGATGCATACTCGGTATTCGCCTGGTTAGCCGGCACCATCGTTCCTCCTGCTCCCCACATCGGGTTGCTCACCTTCTCGTTTTCTCCCAGGTCGGTCAGGGCAATGATGTTTCGGGTATTCGTGGTGGTTCCCGTCTTGTTGGTTACCCAGATTTCCACACGGTTGATGGTGATCCCCGTCAGCAGATTCGGCAGTTTCTGCATCCAGGCATCATAATGACTGCGGAAATACTGAGAGAGGAAGAAGTGGCGGTTTTCCTCGTAATCTGCCACATTAAGTTCAAAGGGAGTAAGCTGCACGCCACCCCGGCTCGATACACTCTTGGAAGCCGACTTCTTCTGCGAGAACACCGTCTGCAGCTTGAGCTTGCCAAACTGCATATCGGTTCTTACACCAAAAAGACTGCTGGCGCCCTTGATGAGCGAGGAGTTGCTGGGAAAGGATACATTGCCCGCCTCAACCAGCTTGATAATCTCATCTTCCTTGCCATCATACTTCAGCTTCATGTTCTGGGCATCGTAGTCGAAGGTGGCATCGGTGTTGTAATTCAGGTTGAGGTCCATCTTATCGCCCACCTTTCCATTCACGTTGAGATTGATCTTCTCATCAAAGTTCATCATCGTGGTCTTGCGGTTGCGGATAGGCAGCGACGGGTTGTCGATATTCTTCTTGTTGACACCAAACTTCAGTTCGGCAGTACCCTGGGTCTTGACACGGATTCCACCGGGCCCGAAGATTTTCTCGGCAGGTCCCAGATCGAAGTGCATATCAGAGAAATCGAACTTCTCTTTGCCCTTCGCCTGATAGATTTCATCGTTCTTCTGGCGATAGAAGGCATTGCGCTCGTTCTGTTCCGTCCATTTCATATACTCATCCGGAGTGAGCATGATGGGAGCCGAAAGCCAGGTATTTCCCATCCGGTTGCCGATGACATAACGGTTGAGGGTATCATTGTAGATGACCTGATACCGGAGGGCATCAGGACGCTTGAGGTCGAGCGGACTCTGATAGAGATCGCTCAGGGAATAAGGTTGGGTAAGCTGGATTTTCCAACGGGGATGCAGCAGGGAATCAGGAATCGTATCCTCATCTACCTGAATGGGCTGGTGCTTTGGAAGCTTCTTGTCTTGCTGCGGAAAAGGCAAAGCGAGGGCGTAGCCGAAGGTTGCCACCATCAGCCAAGCCATCAAAAAATAAAAGATTCTTTGCCCCTTCATAAAGTTACTGGATTTGCTTCAGCCAGAAGTTATTTAATTTGCTTCAGCCAGAAGTTATTTAATTTGCTTCAAGGCAAGCTTTACAACCTGCTCTACCGGCAGATCCGGCTGCGCCTTCAGGATATCCACAACAACCTTGGCAGAAGGTGCCGGCGAGAAACCGAGCATGGTGAGGGCACTGACAGCCTCATCCTTGATATCATTGTTCACCATCACCACATTACCGCCATTAGCCGGCAGCTCATCGGCGATGCCCAGACTCACAATCTTATCCTTCAGGTCGATGATGATGCGCTGGGCGGTCTTCAATCCGATACCCTTCACGGTCTTCAGCATCTTCTCGTTGCCTGTAGAAATCACATTGCAGAGTTCGCTTGGCGACATCGACGAGAGAATCATTCTCGCCGTATTGCCTCCCACACCCGATACGGTGATGAGCTGGCGATAGAGTTCACGCTCCTGCTTGGAGGCGAAACCGAAAAGGGTGAAAGAGTCATCTCTTCCACCTGCCACCAAAACCTCATGCACGTAGAGTTTTACTTCCTGCTTGCCCTGAATGGCAGTATAGGTATTGAGCGAAATATTGAGTCCGTACCCCACTCCTGCAGTCTCTACTACTGCCATTGCCGGGGTCAGTTCGGTCAGATCGCCATGAATATATTCTATCATTTTTATTTTCTCCTTACTATTTAAACACTTGGTTATACCTATTTAAACACTTGGTTATACCTCTTTCATAAATTAATTATAATAATATGAACGCACGGAATAGGGATTTATTGTATCTGGCATTGGATTATATTGCCGACACCCCTATAAGAAAAAGCCTTTATCCCCTATGGAAATTGTTTTTAGAACTAGAAGAAATCTCCGTTCATAAGTTTTGAACCGACATTCAATACTTATGAACGTACATTCAATACTTTTGAACCTACATTCAAAACTTATGAACGAAGAATTCTATTAGGTACAGGAACAATTTCCTTTAAGGGTAGAAACTAATTTCATCAGGAGCGGAAAGAAATCACTCATTATCCATCGACAAACAGAATAGGAAGAACTAAGGCATTCTCTTAAATCCCTGAAATCACGAAACTGTAAGGAATCTCTTCCAGAACCCTTACAATTCCCCCTTCATTCTACCTAGAAACTATGATTTTATTACCTTTTGCAAGTTTTATGAGTTAAAAATCTATTAAAACGTCACGTATTTCAAGAAAAAGCTATACTTTTGCAACCGGAAATAGATATCTAGAAGGAATTATCCAAAATAAACAACAATATAAAAGAAATAAATACATCAAATGAAAAAGTTTAGAGCAGCCGTAGTAGGTTACGGCAACATCGGTAAGTTTACAGTAGAGGCTCTCGAAGCAGCTCCTGATTTCGAGATTGCAGGTATCGTTCGTCGCCAGGGTGCTAAGGACAAACCAGCTGAGTTGGCTAACTATGAGGTAGTAGATGACATCACCAAGTTGAAGGATGTAGATGTTGCTATCCTCGCAACTCCTACACGCTCTTGCCCTGAGTATGCAGAGAAGATCGTTGCACTCGGCATCAACACCGTAGATAGCTTCGATATCCACACCAGCATCCTCGACTACCGCACCAAGCAGATGGAGAACTGCAAGAAGGCTGGCAAGGTGAGCGTTATCTCTGCCGGTTGGGATCCAGGTTCAGACTCTATCGTACGTGTATTGATGGAAAGTCTGGCTCCAAAGGGATTGACCTATACCAACTTCGGTCCTGGTATGAGCATGGGACACTCTGTTTGCGTTCGTAGCAAGAAGGGTGTCAAGGAAGCGCTCTCTGTTACTATCCCATTGGGCGAGGGTATCCACCGCCGTATGGTTTATGTAGAGTTGGAGGAAGGTGCCAAGCTTGAGGATGTTACTGCAGAGATCAAGGCTGACCCATACTTCGCTCACGATGAGACTCACGTATTCGCCGTAGCATCTGTAGATGATGTAAAGGATATGGGTCACGGTGTGAACCTCGTTCGCAAGGGTGTATCTGGCAAGACTCAGAACCAGCGCTTCGAGTTCAACATGAGCATCAACAACCCTGCCCTCACAGCTCAGGTTCTGGTTAACGTGGCTCGCGCTTCATTCCGTCTCCAGCCAGGTTGCTACACCATGCCCGAGATTCCTGTCATCGATATGTTGCCAGGTACCCGTGAGGAAGTCGTTGCAACACTCGTGTAAGACTTTGAACTTTGAGGTTTGAACATTGAACTTTATGATTAGTTTAACTGGTTCAGATTCAAAGTTTAGCAAATAATAAAGGCTCGCAAGAAATTTCGATTTCCTGCGAGCCTTTTCCATTCAACTAAAACCACTTATAATAACCCTGTCATATACAATGGCAAATAA
>OKTZ01000480.1_pt1 | contig 13265 bp, 7 predicted proteins | sample 1606711 | NCBI WGS metagenome assembly OKTZ01 (sample SAMEA3882535, study PRJEB24775) | human gut metagenome | biome: human-associated habitat; feature: intestine environment; material: feces | place: Netherlands | collected 2009/2010 | reverse complement strand
TACAGATTCCTAAAAAGAAGGCTCCGGTCATTGCGACCGGGGTCTTTCTTTATCGGCAATTTTGTGCATTAAATCAACAAAATCTGTCATGGACGCTGTGAAAGTTGTGTGCTATATTGAGTATATAGGAACGCTCCAGACAGCTGTTCCTGTCTGAATCGTTCAGTTAATACTAACATACACTTTTAGGAGGGAAAAAAATGAAGAAAACAAGCAAAAAATTACTCTCTTTTTTACTGGCGTTTGGAATGATCCTTTCCATGTTTGCAGTGACCTCTGCTACAGGTTGGGCGGCAGATGAACATGTTCCTGCATCGGCAACCTTAGTTGCCTATCCGAAGCCGGCAACAGAATCCCTGGCTTCCTTATCGTCCAAAGTTTCCAGACTAAAATCAAGTAATAAGGCAGTTGTCACTGTCAAACTGTCAAAATCCACCTACGGCACTTCACAGACATACTATACGATTCTGGCAGTCCCAAAGAAAGCCGGTACAGCTACTGTTTCTTTTAAATGTCAGGGTAAAACATATAAAATAAAGGTAACTGTTAAAAAATATGTAAATCCTGTTAAATCAGTAAAGATCGGCGCAACTACTGTTCCGGGTTCCAGATTTAAATCTTCTTCTGAAACAGGTCTCAGCTATGCAAAGTTTGCCGGAAAGAAAGTAAAAACAACTGTTACTCTTGCAAAAGGATGGAAGCTTGACAAACTTTACATATATAGTGGAAATAATCCTGCGAATGGCAGTATGAAACCAGCGATCGAATACCTGCAAAAAGGATGGATGCGCAGTGAATCTGTGACAAACGGAAGCAAAATCCCGGTAGCGGGAGGTAAAGGTTTCAGGATCATGTTTACTGCAGTTAATTCTAAAACCGGTATCAAAGAACGCATAACTATCGAACTTAGGTAAAGGGGAAAAGAGGACTCTGGCAGATGAAAAAGAAATTATTAGTTTTATTACTGGCTTCTTCCATGATTTTAATGAATTTTGCTCCTGCATATGGTGCAGGTGATTTTACTGACTCGGATAATGTAACAGCTGTAGAAAATCCAGGTTCATCTGATGTTGATGCGATTCCTGACATGGGTAATGCGGTAAACGACGAGACGAGTTTTTCTCCTGAGGAATTCGATAACAGCGGAGAGTTCAATGACACTGAAGATGAGTTTACTTCGGAACAGACAGATGATGATTTCTTTTCGGATGAAAAGGAAATGCCTTCTGTTCAGGAGGGGGACACGTTGGTTGCAAATGCAGGTCAGGGAATAACAGCTGGTACTTCCACCTATTCCTCAAAGTCTTCCTTTGGCCGGAGAAAGGCTCTTTCCCAGCTTCAGGGTATGGGAATCAACAGCGGATCTTACAGCTGGAACTGGGCAAATCCTGAATATACTTCTTACTATACAGATGAAACAGGAAATCTTCACATTGTTGCCTGGAAAGATCAGACTTTATATGATGCTGTCTGCAATTCCGATCTTAATGTTACCAATGTAACAACAGTAAAGCTTCCGCTTCCATTGTGGGGAGGATTCTATGCTGCACCAGACGGGAATTTTTATGTTGCAGTAGGGCAGAAGAATCTGAACGAAGACAACAGCATAACGGCTGTCCGGATTCTCAAATATAGCCGTGCCTGGAAACTGCTTGGTGCAACGGACATTGGCGGCGGATACACAAATATGTTTGAAGGAATCTACATTCCTTTTGACGCTGCTTCCCTGCGCATGACCCAGATCGGTTCTACCCTGATCGTACACACAGGACGGGAAATGTATGGAATGGAAGGGATACATCATCAGAGTAATATCACTTTTGTCATTAACACTCAGGATATGACGCTTATTAATTCAGATATGCCTTATTGCAGCCATTCCTTTAATCAGTTTGTTGTAAATGACGGCTCTCATGTGTATTTTCTGGATCATGGGGATGCTTATTACAGGGGTCTGATCCTGTCCTCCTTCTCCGCATATTCCGGCGAATATATCGCTCAGGATCGTGCGGTAAATATCTTTCCTTTTATGGGAGCTACAGGTGATAATTATACCGGATGCGAGGTAACCGGATTTTCTCTGGCAGGAAATAATCTGATCACAGTAGGCAAGTCTGTTCCCCATGGTTTTGCTGTGAATGGACAGACCGGATATGAGAATCTTAACAAAAATATCTTTATGATAATCACAGATAAGAACAGTATGGCTTCCAGATTTATCTGGCTCACTCAGTATTCACCGTCAGGAGCAGAAATAACTCTGACAGAACCAAAACTTATCCCTGTAGGAAATAATCAGTACGCAGTCCTTTTCTCAGAGGAAACCTCCGACCAGAGCATTCTGCATTATCTCCTTATGGATATGTCCGGAAATGTGATATTATCCAAGTTATACAAGAATGTAACGATCCAGACGGATTCCCAGCCGATCTTATGGGGACGTAATATTGTATGGGTATCCGGAAATTATGATAATGGCAACTATGACAGTTCCCGCACATACCTGTATGAAATCCCCGTAGTGACAACTCCACTTAATGGAATTGCTCTGAACCAGACAAATCTGACAATTGACGAAGGCAATACACAAAAACTCACACCTTCCTTTACACCATCTAACTCTGATGATGTAAAAGATGTGGTCTGGACAAGCAGCAATCCTGGGGTTGCGTCTGTCTCAGAGGATGGAACCATTCAGGGGAACGGTTATGGTCAGGCAGTAATCACTGCTTCTGCCGGAGATTTTCAGGCCCAGTGTCAGGTGACGGTAAAGGTATCTGAGAACAACACACCACTGACAAAACCTGTGCTGAAACTTTCCCAGAAAGCTGCGGATCAAATACATTTAACCTGGAAAAAGGTTCCGGGTGCCAAAGGATACCAGATTTACTGCAGGACAGATTCCCAGTCTTCTTATAAGCGGATAAAAACCCTGAAAACAGGAGCTGTCAGTTTCGATGCAGCTGTAGTACCGGGCGTAACCTATTCATTTAAAGTCCGTGCTTATGGAACCAACGCAAGTGGAAAAAACAAATATTCTAAATTTTCAGCGGTGAAATCAAGAAAAGCTGCTGTCCCGGCTCCATCTAAGGTTTCATGTAAAATGAGTAACGGTGGTACAGAGGTTTCCTGGAAAAAAGTAGCCGGTGCTTCCGGATATGTAATTTATCGCAATGGTTCCGCTGCCAAAACAGTGAAGTCCTCTGTCTCAACCTGGAAAGACACAAAAGCTTATGATTCCCAGACAGGTATGTACTGGGTTTATAATTATTATGTAAGAGCTTTTAAGACAGTAAACGGTAAGCGAATATACAGTAAGCCCACAAAAACAGTAAATTTTTACTCGTAAATTATAAAACTACAAAAAGCACTATCACTTTGGTAAATAAAGTATAAAACAGGGCAGTCTCATCGGCAAAATTTTTGCCGGGAGACTGCCCTGAGTATTTGTCTTATTTCACTTCTACTAATTCAATCTTAAAGTTAAGTTCTTTTCCTGCCATTTCGTGGTTTGCATCAAATGTAATGTTTTTCTCATCCTTAGCTGTCACTTTAACAGGGAATGGCTGGCCAAACTGGTTTGACAGGTATACCTGCTGGCCAACTGTCAGGTCTTCGGAACCTGGAAGCTGGGCGATTTCCATAGTGAAGATAGCGTTTGGATCTGCCATACCGTATGCTTCTTCAGGCATAAGGTGAACATCAATGATCTGACCAACTTCCATGTCAGCTACAGCAGCATCAAACCCTCTGATCATCTGGCCTGCACCGCAGATGAATTCCAGCGGTTCGCCACGGTCGTAAGAGGAATCAAACTGTGTTCCGTCATTGAAAGTTCCTCTGTAATGTGTGCGGCAGGTTTTTCCTACATTGCGTCCTGTAAGCTGTGGCTGTGATCCGCCACATCCACCGCATCCGCCACCACAGCTATCTCCACAGGAGTGTCCCTCCTCATGGCTGCCACAGGAATGACCTTCTTCATGATGGTGATGGTCGCAGTTAGCTCCGGAAGACACTAATTCGCCTTTTAAATAGCTTTCAACTGCCTGATCAGTATTTCCCTGGGCTCCGGCGCATAATTCGATTCCTGCCTCTGTGAGAGCTGTCTGAGCACCACCGCCGATGCCACCGCAAATCAGAACATTTACACCCTGTTCAGCAAGCAGACCTGCAAGTGCACCATGTCCTGTACCGTTAGAACCGATCACTTCACTGGAAACTACTTTGTTGTCTTCCACTTCATAAACTTTAAAAGACTCTGTTTTTCCAAAATGCTGAAAAATCTCTCCATTATCGTATGTTACTGCAATTTTCATTTGAAAAATCCTCCAAATTATTTTTTATACCCATTCAGTCCAGTATAAACTGTCTGCGACTCAAAAGCAAGGCTATTTGATCAGGTAATTCTCAATTCCATTTGCAATTCCCCGTACCATTTTTTTCTGATAAGAACTCTGTTGCATACGGCGGTCTTCGGAAGGATTACTCATATATCCCATCTCGATAATCGTTGTCGGAACTTTGCTCCAGTTATTTCCGGTCATAGAGTCTGTTTCCCAGACGTATTCTTTTCTGCATCCTGTAGCTGATACATATGCATTGAGCACAGCTTCAGAAAGAGCTTTGTTTTTTCTGTACATAGATGAAATATAAGGACTGTTTCTGGTTGTACAGATAGTCAGTGCTCCACTGATAGAGGAATTATCACTTCCATTGGCATGGATACGGATATACGCATCTGCATTTGCCTTATTCGCCACTTTTGCGCGGTCAATACAGCTGAGAGCTACTTTACTGTTGGTTCTGGTCATTATTACCTTAAACCCTCTTTTCTGAAGAAGGGTTCTTAGCTGAAGACCAATGCTCAGGTTAAGCTTATATTCCTCCACACCTGTAGCAACACCCTGGGTTCCGGAAGTATCTTTCTCCTTCAGCTGGCCGGAACCAGGACCAAGAGGCTCATAACCACCGGCAACGACAGCAGAATGCCCCGGATCCAGTACAACAACAGGAGTCCAGACCCCTTTACTGTTGATCTTTCGTCCATTTACAGTCTGATTGATACGCATTCTTCCGGTCTGTTTACCAAAATACCTGAAACGATTATGAATACGATGCCATCCTGTAAGCATGGTACCGTCTGTGGCAAAACAGTAATAATACTTGCCGATTTTGTGCAGGTCTGTCAGCTTTTTGCCATTCTTATAATAGTATTTTTTTCCACCGTAGGTTTTCCATCCGGTGAAAGTACTGCTGACAGATGCTGCCTGGACATCTGTAAAATCTACAGCAGGCAAAGCTGTGACTAAGAGAAAAATACACAAGAGCCAGATAAAACATGATTTCCTTTTCTTCATACATGACTTCCTTTCATTAGAGATATTTTAAGTAATGGTTCTGTATGTTGATTATATCATGTAATTGTCTGGGAGTGTGGAAAAAAAGCATATAAAAAGAACGGCTCCGGTCGCAGTGACCGGAGCCTTCTTTTTAGGAATCTGTATTAATTACCCAAATGGATTATTTAACAGTAGCCTTTTTCAGGTTTGACCATGGGCTGAAGACTTTCTTTCCGTCTTCGGATGTTCTGTTGAATGCATGCATTCCAACTACCCATGTTCCCTTTGGTACGTTCTTGAATGTTGCTGTTACTGTACCTTCTTTGAGGTTCAGTTTCTTGTGATTGCCATAGTGGTATGGACGTGTCTCACCGTTTTCTTTCTTGGAATCTGTTCCAAGTACTACATCGTAACCAGTTGCGTTTGCAGCTGCTTTGTATGTTACTTTGATAGTAGATCCGCTTACTTTAACGTTTGTGATAACTGGAGCGTCCGGTGTGATTGCGGATACAACGAATGGATATGCATTAGACCAGTCGCTGAATACTTTCTTACCGTTTGCGTCACGTTTCCAAGCGTGGCAGTATGCGTAGTAGGTTCCCTGCTGTACATATTTGAATGTAGTAGAGGTCTGAACCTGGTTCTTGTTTACGGAATCGTAGTCTTTGTTTGTGATGCAGTCACGGTCTGTAGAGATTACATAGTCATAACCTGCAGCACCTTCGGAATCACCGGAAAGGATTGCAGTTGCTTTGTTGCCAACAACTTTAACGCTACTGATCATTGGAGTACCTGGTTTCTGGTCTTCTGTTACAGCATTAACAGTCTTAGAACCTGTATAGTTTTTGCTGTCTTTGTTAGCTGTTACAGTAACTTTGCCATCTTTCTTTTCTACAGTATATTCTGTTGTTTCTACATCTACTCTACCGCATTTAACAGTAACTTTGTCACCATCTACAGTTACATTTGCGTTTGCAAGATTGAATTTATCAATTCCCCAATTTTTAGAAACAGTTCCGTCTGTTCTGTAGCCGTTCTTTCCTACAACTTTTACTGTTAAGGATTTAGTAGTAGTAACTTTTGTACGATCATCATTAGCACCATACTCAAGTTCATAATCTGTTCCTTCTACAAGAGTTTTTCCACCAACATTTACAACAACAACTGGTTTAACAGGAAGTCCTCCGGCATATACACCGTTAGCTACTGAAATATTAGAATCTTTAATAGTTAATGTTCCAATTTCAAATCTTTCAGCGTAGATAACATTTTCAATTTTATTACCTTCAGCGTCTGTATATACACCATTAGTTACACCTGTAGTACTATCTGTATAATTTCCGCCATATGTGCCTTTAGCAATTGCAAGAACAACACCATACTGTTTTTGGCCAGAAGAATCTTTTTTACCGTATGTATTATCTACATATTTGATTTCATAATCTGTTCCCTCTGTTAAAGTACCAACAGATTCCCAGTTGCTATTATCATATTTTTTAACTTTTGTATTAGCAGTATCAAATACAGTCTTTGCAGGTGTATAAGCGGTACCATCATATGTATGAGAAAGATTGTCTATTTTTAAACCATTTGCATCATAGAATTTGAAGTCACCGTTTTCAAGCATCTGGCCTGTAATCTTGAATGTGATAGTTTTTGTTCCGGTAAAGTTTCCGTTCTTTGGTGTCAAGGTAATAGTACCTTCACCCATTGCAACATTCTCACCATATGTTACTGTAAAGTTATCTTTTACATTGATTGCAACATTATTTAATGTAGCTGCAGTAACTGGCGGCTGGATGCTGTATCCGGTGTATGTCTGGCTTCCTACAGATGCAACAAGTTTGGAAGCATCGGCAGCTTCTATGGTAAATGTAATGCTAGCATCTGTTTTAGATGTAAATGTACCATCTGTACCAGTAATAACCATTGTTGCTGTACCAGCATTAACGTTATTTGTCAGAGATTTAATCTTATATTCTGTTGGGTTGATAACTCTGCCATCTACAACTACATCAAAATCAGGTTTAATTGCAGCACCTGTATAAGTATAAGCTGTCTTTTTGAGTTTGATATTTTCTGATTTTAAAGTTGTTTTTGTGATAGTAGAAGAATAGATTGCATCTTCACCATCTTTTACAATGAAGTTTGTATTTTTCAGATACTTATGACCATTTTTTGTAGTCGTTTTCAATACAACTTTTACTTTACCGTCTACTTCTCCAGTTGTTGTATCAGTATCATCGCTAGTTGTAAATTTATATTTTTCAACTACATAATCTGTACCTTCAGTCAAAGCAAATTCTTTTCCGTTGGCATTTTTTGCCTTAACAACAAGACCCATTGCATCTTTATAATCGGAAGGTGTTGTAGTGTCTTTTTTCTCTACATATTTGCTTACAGTAACAGTTTTTGTATCTACAACGGCTGGATTGATTGTGAAAGTATAAGTTTTTGTACTTCCAACATAGCTACCAAGACCTACAATTGTTACGGTTCCGACACCGGCATTAATGTTTTTACCAAATTCAACCTTATAATCAACACCTTTTACAAGATTATGTGTTCCATTAACATCTGTGATGCTAACAGTACCTAACTTACTTAAATCTTTAGTAATCTGCTCGCCAGTATATTCTTCAGGCTGCACTGCATAAGACTGACCGCTAAATTTTGCTGTTGAAAGAGAACTTGCTGCAACAGATAATTTTGCTGTTGTAGATCCCTCAACGTTTGTATTATTTGTAGCTGGAGAAACTGTTACATCATGAACTCCCTGTGTTGTTGCAGTAGATGTAATCACTACATCACCTGCTAATTTTAATACTTCACCAGTTGTTTTATCTGTATATGTTGCAACTGAAGGTGCAACTGTTACAATTGCTCCATTCTGATAAGCCTGTTCCGGAATAGAAACATTTACAGTGCTTAAATCACGTTTTGTAATAGAAAAGCTATTAGTTGGCTTAAGTTTAAGATCACCACTAATAGTGTAATTTTTATATTTACTTTCATCTGGTGTTGCAATTGGGAATGTTAAATTAGCATCTCCATCTTTTCCAGTATTAAACTGAGTGCCGGCTTTGATATATTTTTCTCCACTAATATAAATTACATCTTCCCCTTTAATATAAGAAGAAAGGTCAACACCGGATTTTTTATCTACAATTTTTACATCAGTATTTTTAAGTACAATATCATTTCCTGTATATGGCTTGGATGTAGTTACGAATGTTGCCTCTAAATAATTGGAAACATTCTCTGCTGTTAAATCTAAAGGAGAAATAGTATAATTAATTACAACGCTACCAGCATAACCAGCTTTTGTTGTGGTAAGATATACATTGACACCTTTAGTTGTAACATTTACAGTATCACCTTCTGTACTTCCGATAACAAAGTCAGAGGCAGTAAAAATAACATTATTATTAGCATCTTTGATATTTGCAAGGTTAGCAAAGTTAATATCATCTACGGTTGGAACAATAGCTTCCCCTGTATATATCTTTTTGAAAGAAGATTTCAAACTAAGTTTTGTATTGTCATCTTTCATATTGATAACATCACTCAGCTGTTTTGGCTGTACTTTAAAAGAATCAGATGTCCAACTCCATACTACACTATTATCTTTCTTTGCATATACAAAAAGTGTAATATCTTTTCCGCTCTGGGCGGCATCTGGTGTATATTCTACTGTTCCATTTGAAAATGGAGCTTCAGTAGTAATCTGCCCATCATTGTCTTTCCATACATAGTAATAATCTACATTATCAGTATTATCATCTTTTTTCGTTACAGTTACAGTAGTAGAAACTTTATTGCCCCATACAATGCCACCATTTGTAACACCTGTAAAATCTGTAGCTGTAATATCAAATCCTGTACCGTTTGTTGTAGCTTTTGCAGCTGTAGTATCAGTAGTATCTTCTACAACTGGAGCAGCATCATCAGAGAATGTTTCAGCAGCCGGAGCTTCAGTCTCAACAGCAGTATCTGTACCATCACTGAACTCAGCAGCCCATACCGGCACATTAGAAGTAGCAAGCATTGCAACAACAAGTGACATACTTAATGTCTTTTTTGCCATGCCCTTCTTTGTGTTTTTAATCTTTGTCATGATTATAGTTCCCCTTTCCTTAATATAACTATTTCTTTTTGGGTAAAGATTCCTAGACATAATCTGTCTGTTATGGTTAATAATAGTGCTTTCACCACTTTTTGTCAAGGGTAATGCTCAAGAATTTTACGATTTTTTTAAATTTCATACACTTCAAAAGCATTTATTTTCCTTGATTTTTCATGCTAAAAATCTATAATTTGTTACAAATGTGGTGAGTTGTTCGTTCTAATCACAAGATGATGTATCAACCCCTGTATGGTCAAATGGCAGAGAACCCTCTATAATTCTCTGCCATTTTCTCATTTTATAACTGTTGTTCTTTTTTTATTCTTTCAACCTGCTCAATCGGCATCTGTGTATCTGCAGCGATTTCTTCCAATGTACTTTTGCCTCTTTTCAGCATACAGATTACTATTTTTTCTTTCGTCTCTGTTTTCACTTCTTCTTTCACTTCCGCTTTCACTTCTTCTTTCACGTCTTGCCTTATTTCATTTATCAGCTTATCTGTTTTCAGCTCTAATACTTCTCCGCCCATGGCTCGGTCAACTCCCTTCTTTGTTTTTTCTGAATCTGAGAAAATGTAGTCTGCAATTTTTATGATTACTTCCACAAGGTAACGATGCAGTGCTTCTTTTCCGTTTTCAAGCAGACTTTCTTCCAGTCTTCTGGATATTGTCACATATTCATCCAGCAATTTCTGAAGTTTTTCTGGATCTTTCTCTATATCTTCTCTGCTTTTTTCATATCTTATGACATAAAATGGCAGGAGAAAGAGCAGTTTCTGCATCTCCGGTACTCTGTTTTGTATTTTCTATTGTAACAGATGCCTTCTCATTTTTCCAGTCAAATCTATGTTTTCAAGAACTTTTTGTTCCTTTATATTATATGTCTGTACGCAAAATTTTCCCGCACAAATGAATTAATGTATTATGTCACTACTGTAGCAAAAAGCCCCTGCAATACAGTCCTGATAACTGTACTGCCAGGGGCTTTATTTTTATTCAGAAGCAATTACTTCTATAAATATAGCGTATTATTTCTTTCTGACAATAACCTTATCCAGATGCCAGATATCATCTACATATTCCTGGATAGTTCTGTCGGATGTGAATTTACCGCTGCATGCTGTGTTGAGGAGCGCTTTCTTAGCCCAGCCTTTTTCGTCTCTGTATGCTGCTTCTACGCGTTTCTGTGCGTCTGCATAGGAACGGAAGTCTGCGAGGATGAAGTAGCGGTCTGCTCTGTCTGTGTTCTTTGTGTTGAGAAGTGAATCGTACAGGTCACGGAAGAGTTCTGTATCATTGGAGAAGGTTCCGTTGATGAGCTGCATCAGTACCTGACGGATTTCTTCGTCTGTGTTGTAGATTACGTTTGGATCGTATCCGCCGTTGTTTTCGTAGTTGATTACTTCGTCGGAGCTTAAACCGAAGATGAATGCGTTTTCTGCGCCAACTTCTTCTACGATCTCTACGTTGGCACCGTCCATTGTTCCAAGTGTAGGAGCACCGTTGAGCATGAACTTCATGTTACCTGTACCGGATGCTTCTTTACTTGCTGTGGAAATCTGCTCGGAAACGTCTGCTGCTGCGAAGATCCACTCAGCGTTGGATACTCTGTAGTTTTCGATGAATACAACTTTGATCTTGCCGTTGATGGAAGCGTCATTGTTTACTACATCTGCTACGGAGTTGATGAGTTTGATGATCTTCTTGGCTGTTGCGTAACCTGCGGATGCTTTTGCACCGAAGATGAATGTTCTTGGATAGAATTCCATTTCCGGATGCATCTTGATCTGGTTGTACAGATAGATAACATGCAGGATGTTCAGGAGCTGACGTTTGTACTCGTGAAGTCTCTTAACCTGTACATCGAAGATGGAGTGCGGGTCTACTTCTACGCCATTGTGCTCAAGGATGTATTTAGCCAGACGCTCTTTGTTCTTGAACTTAATGTTCATGAATTCCTGGAGTGCTTTCTCATCATCAGCATAAACTGCCAGTTTCTTTAACTGTGGAAGGTCTGTAACCCAGTCCGGTCCGATGTGCTCTGTGATCCAGTCTGCAAGGAGTGGATTTGCGTGGAGCAGGAAACGTCTCTGAGTGATACCGTTTGTCTTGTTGTTGAATTTCTCAGGCATCATTTCATAGAAGTCTTTTAATTCCTGATTCTTCAGGATCTCTGTATGAAGGCGTGCAACACCGTTTACAGAGTAGCCTGCTGCGATTGCAAGGTGAGCCATCTTAACCTGTCCGTCATAGATGATAGCCATCTTTTTGATCTTCTCATAATTTCCCGGATATTTTGCCTGGATCTCAAGGATGAAACGACGGTTGATCTCTTCGATGATCTGGTATACACGCGGAAGCAGTCTGGAGAAGAGCTCGATCGGCCATTTCTCAAGTGCTTCGGACATGATAGTATGGTTTGTGTAAGCAACAGATTTTCTTGTTACTTCCCATGCTTCATCCCATCCGAGTCCTTCTTCGTCCATGAGGATACGCATTAACTCTGCTACTGCTACAGTCGGATGTGTATCATTCATCTGGAAGGTTACTTTTTCATATAATTTATGGATATCGTCATGTTTCTTTTTATATTTGGCAATTGCTGCCTGGAGGCTTGCAGATACAAAGAAGTACTGCTGTTTCAGTCTCAGCTCTTTACCTGCATAGTGGTTGTCGTTCGGGTAAAGGACTTCTACGATATTGCGGGCAAGGTTCTCCTGCTCTACTGCTTTCTTGTAATCACCCTTGTCAAAGGAATCAAGCTCGAAGTCTACGATCGGCTCTGCATCCCAGATACGAAGTGTGTTTACTACATCATTGTCATATCCTGTGATCGGCATATCATAAGGAATGGCTTTTACTGCCTGATATCCTTCATGGATAAATTTGCTTCCGCCCTTTTCAGGATCGTACTCTACTCTTACATATCCGCCGAAGTGTACTTCTTTGGCATATTCCGGACGACGCAGTTCGAATGGGTAGCCGTTCTTTAACCAGTTATCCGGTACCTCGATCTGATAACCGTTCTGGATTTTCTGTTTGAACATTCCGTAGTGATAACGGATTCCGCAGCCATATGCTGCGTAATTTAAAGTTGCGAGAGAATCAAGGAAGCATGCAGCCAGTCTTCCCAGACCACCGTTTCCAAGTGCCGGATCCGGTTCCTGATCTTCGATACAGTTAAGGTCAAATCCCAGTTCTTCGAGAGCTTCTTTTACTTCACCGTAAGCGCAAAGGTTGATCAGGTTGTTTCCGAGAGCACGTCCCATCAGGAATTCCATGGACATATAGTATACGATCTTCGGATCCTGTTCGTCATAAGCTTTCTGTGTTGCAAGCCAGTTATCAATGATAACATCCTTAACTGTGTAGCTTACTGCCTGGAAAATCTGCTCCTGTGTAGCTTCTTCAATTGTTTTTCGATAGAGGAATTTTACGTTGTCTTTTACGCTTTTCTTGAATGCCTCTTTCTTGAACATTTCGTTTGTCATTTCATACCTCCCGTAATGGTTTCACTGTTCACTTTATTCTCAGCAATACACCTTGCGGATATTGCCGGTGAACCTCTTCATTCCGTCAACTCTTCTGTTTTCTCATATCAGAGAAATTGGGGGCAAAGAATCTCTGCCTCCAATTTCCTCTCTGAAATCAGACTGTCAAAGATAATGATACTCTTTTTTCGACAGTCTGTCATGTGTATAATTGCCGAATTTTATAACATTTTTTTGTTATCGTTACTGTTCACTCTGTTCACAGCAACACGCTTCGCGATGCACAGAATTTATGCTAATCGCATAAATT
>OKTZ01000479.1_pt1 | contig 13273 bp, 14 predicted proteins | sample 1606711 | NCBI WGS metagenome assembly OKTZ01 (sample SAMEA3882535, study PRJEB24775) | human gut metagenome | biome: human-associated habitat; feature: intestine environment; material: feces | place: Netherlands | collected 2009/2010 | reverse complement strand
AATATCAACTCCCTGCTTTTTACTTTTACCATACGTTCACATCGGATTAATTTTCTTCTATATGCTCTCTTCCCTGATTGATAATCGTCCGCACATGATCATCTGCCAGAGAATAAAAAATGGACTTTCCCTCTCGTCGGTTCTTCACCAGTTTGTTTTGCTTCAGGATTCTAAGCTGATGGGAAATTGCAGACTGTGTCATATTCAGTGCTTTCGCAAGGTCGCATACACATACCTCTGTTTCGAAAAGCACAAACAGAATACGGATTCTTGTAGAATCTCCGAAAATCTTAAACAAATCTGCCAAATCCTCAAGTTCCGTCTCTTCTGGCATTGTTTTATTTATAATTTCCATTGAATCTTCATGAATTTCATAATAGTCACAAGCCTCGTCTTTATGTTTTTCCACGCTTTCACCATTTTCCTTCCTGTCTGCAACTGTCTGTTATTCTATAAATTTTTGTAGCTGTTCAGTTCCTTCACAGTTACAGGTTTTTTACAAATAAAGTACGGATTGCGTTTAATACCGCAATGATCATAACACCTACATCTGCAAAAATAGCCATCCACATATTTGCAATTCCCAGCGCACCAAGAATCAGACATAAAATCTTAATGCCAATCGCAAAATAAATATTCTCATATACAATATGAATACACTTCTTTGCGATCTTAATGGCTTTAGAAATCTTTAATGGATCATCATCCATCAAAACAATATCTGCCGCCTCAATAGCTGCATCACTGCCTAAAGCACCCATCGCAATACCAATATCAGCTCTTGACAATACAGGAGCATCATTGATTCCATCTCCGACAAAGGCAAGATTTTCTTTCGGTTGTTTTAAAGATAATAATTCTTCAACTTTATTCACCTTATCCTGAGGCAACAGCTCTGAATACACTTTATCAATATGTAATTCAGAAGCCACTTTATCTGCCACACTTTTTACATCCCCAGTCAACATGACTGTTTGTTTAATGCCAGCCTTCTTTAATGCTTCAATAGCCTCTTTGGCATGTGGCTTCAACATATCCGAAATCACAATGTGACCTGCATATTTGCCATCAATAGCCATATGTACAATGGTTCCTACAGAATGACATTCTTGATAAGGAATATTATACATCTTCATTAATTTATCATTACCTGCAAGTACTTGCACTCCATCCATTACAGCTTTAACACCATGACCACTTATTTCTTCTACATTTTCAATACGAGATTTATCAATGGTATTTCCATACGCCTTTAATAAACTTTTAGAAATAGGATGCGTCGAATAACTTTCAGCCATTGCCGCATACTCTAATAATTTCTCTTCTGGAATAGTCGCATGATGAATCCCTGCCACCTCAAATACACCTTGTGTCATTGTACCTGTTTTATCAAATACAACATATTTACAGGATGCCAAAGCCTCTAAATAGTTAGATCCTTTAACCAAAACGCCCTGATTGCTGGCGCCACCAATTCCGGCAAAGAAACTCAAAGGAATACTGATTACCAATGCACATGGACAAGAAATAACTAAGAATGTTAAGGCACGATATAGCCATGTGCCAAAGTCAGCAGGATTTGACATAATCAAATTGAATACTGGTGGAAGTAAGAACAATGCCAAAGCACTATAACATACGGCTGGCGTATAAATTCTCGCAAAACGGGAAATAAACGCTTCTGAACGAGATTTCTTACTTGACGCATTTTCAACCAAATCCAAAATTTTTGATACAGTAGATTCCCCAAATTCTTTTGTTGTCTTAATTTTTAATAAGCCAGTCATATTGATGCAGCCACTGATTACTTCATCATTTTCACTCACTTCTCTAGGCAAGCTTTCCCCTGTTAAAGCCGCTGTATTTAGAGTAGAACTTCCTTCAACCACAATTCCATCAATAGCCACTTTTTCACCAGGTTTAACCACAATAATTGTACCAATCTCAACTTCATCCGGATCTACTTGTTCAAGATTTCCATCCTCATCTTCAACATTGGCATAATCCGGACGAATATCCATTAATTCCGTAATGTTTTTGCGACTCTTACCTACCGCATAACTCTGGAACCATTCCCCAATCTGATAGAACAACATAACAGCTGTTGCTTCATCAAAAGATTTCAAACCAATAGCACCTACTGTTGCGACAGCCATCAAAAAATTCTCATCAAATACCTGACGATTTCTAATTCCTTTAAAAGCCTTAAGAAGAATATCATAACCAATTTCTAGATAGGCCACTAGAAACAAAGGAATTTCAATATATTCGGGTAGTTTTGCGACCTTAATTATAATAAAAAGAATACTCGCAACAATAATTCGCTTTAACATCTTCTTCTGTTTCTTGTTCATACTTATCTCTACCTCTCCAAAAACATTAATTGTTCAATCATTCAACTATAACAATTGAAAAATAGAGATGCTTTCGCATCTTACTTTTCATTAAAAGAAAATTTCGCAATCATCTTCTACTTTTTTACAATTTTCTAAAACACGAGCCATGACTTCTTTAGGTTGAACTCCATCTTCAAATTCAACATTCATCTTTAACATCATGAAGTTTACAACCGCATTCTTTACGCCTTCTGTATTATTAGCAGCTACTTCCATTTTGTTTGCACAGTTTGCGCAATCTACATCAATCTTATAACTCTTTTTCATATTATTTTCCTCCACATTTGAATAGTTGAACATATATTCAACTTTTTACACTTTCATTATATAGGATTCATACATGATGTCAATAACTTTTTGACAATTGTTCAATCATTCAACTATAATAAAGAAAAAAGGAGAACTTATGATTGGTACACATTGTGACTGCAAGCCTAAAAATACAGAATTAGTACAAGAAGTAAAAGAAAACATGCCGGCCTTTGATGAAATTATGAACCTATCAGATTTCTTTAAAGTCATGGGCGATAGTACACGCCTTCAACTTTTATTATCTCTTCAACAAAGTGAAATGTGCGTATCCGATTTGGCCAACGTACTCGATATGACAAAATCTGCCGTATCACATCAATTAAAGGCACTACGCCTTTCTAAACTCATCAAATCTAGAAAAGAAGGAAAGACAGTCTACTATTCATTAGATGATGAACATATTGAAACCATTCTAGGCATGGCTTTTGATCATACAAAGGAACATTAAGAGGAAGATCGATTCTTCCCTTTTTTTTATGCCCTTTTTTCTAAAATTCAAACACAAAACAAAGTCGATTATGTAATTGAGACATATGTATCATATATGCGAAATATACAAAAATTTGTCATATAAAACAGATAACGTTTACATTGATAAAAAGACTTGAATTTCAAAATCATGAGAACTAAAATACGAGCTTATAGAAAAACGAATTTTGTCTTAATTCGTAAATTCACGGATTATCTCCATCGTTTTTTTATTGTTTCGAAAGGAGGAGCTATGGAAGAGTTCACAAAAGAACTACTTGATCAGTTAAACGTTGACACCGCATTTACTATCGGTCCCTTTGCGATTAGTGAATCGGTTGTCATCACATGGGTTGTCATGGCTATACTTGTTTTACTTTCTGCTTGGTTAACACGAGGACTCAAAGTTCATAATCCAGGCAAGAAACAAATTGTAGCGGAAAGTATTGTCATATGGCTAGATAAATTCACAATCTCCATGCTTGGTGAAAATGCCAAAGAATACAGTACCTACATTTCAACCATCCTATTATATATAGGTCTTGCGAATATCATTGGTATCTTTGGTATGAAACCCCCAACCAAAGATATGAATGTCACTATCGCACTAGCACTTATGAGCATTGTATTGATTGAAATCAGTGGAATACGAGCTAAAGGCATGAAAGGCTGGATCAAAAGCTTTACTCAACCCGTCGCCGTTGTTACACCCATCAATATTCTTGAAGTGTTTACACGTCCTTTATCACTGTGTATGCGTCTATTTGGTAATGTCATTGGTGCCTTCGTCATTATGGAAATGATCAAAATGGTCGTTCCTGTCTTTATACCTACTGTATTTAGCTTGTACTTTGATTTCTTTGATGGATTCATTCAAGCTTATGTATTCGTCTTTTTAACATCACTATTTATCGCAGAAGCGACAGAAACAGAATAAATTAGGAGGAAATAAAAATGAGTTTAACAGCAATCGGAGTTGGAATGGCAGCACTTGCCGTTATTGGTGGAGGATTAGGTATTGGTTTTGCGACAAGCAGTGCCGTAAAAGCCATCGCCCAGCAGCCAGAAGCTCACGGAAAAATTCGTAGTACCTTATTAATTGGTGCAGCTTTAGCTGAAGCAACAGCCATCTACGGATTTGTATTAGGTATTTTAATCATTTTAATGGTGAAATAGGTGGGATAATCTATGTTAAGAATTGATTCCAATATTCTTTGGACAATCATCAATCTACTTATTTTATATGCACTGATGAAACATTTTCTATTTCAACCAGTACATGACATTCTTGAAAAGAGAAAACAAGAAATAGAATCTGATTTTGCCTTGGCAAATCAACAAAAACAAGAAGCTCTTGAATCAAAAAACAAAGCCAATCAACAGCTTGAAAATATGCAGACAATTTGTGATGGCATGCTAGCGGATGCAAAAGAAAAAGCCAGCCTTGAATATGAACAAATTATTGCGGATGCAAATAAAAAATCCGATGAAATGATTGAACAAGCTCGCACCAAAACGATTGAAGCTGCCAATGAGGAAAAGGCAAAAGCTAAATCTGAAATCGCAGATTTGATTAATAAAGCGGCTGATAAAATCACAAATACAAAGAGCGATGAAAAACTATATGATGATTTTTTAAAGGAAATGAAATAAATGAACAACGAAAATTTAAACGCAACCTTACGCTGTGTAACAAGGCCTAGTGCAGCGCAAGAAGAAAAAATAAAGACATTCCTTAAAAATAAATACCAGGCCGAAAATATTACACTAACCATCTCTATTGATCCAAGTGTACGTGGAGGCTTTATTCTAAGCGCAAACAACGATGAATACGATTGGTCTACACGTTCTCGCCAACAACAGCTTCAAGAACAAATTCAGGCGGCTCGAGATAAAGCTATTCAAATGAAAAAAGATGGAACACTTATGTCCATTTTAAAAGAGGCTATCGAACAATTTGAAGCCACTTCCCAAGAAAATGAAGTTGGCTATGTCGAAACAATTGGAGATGGTATCGCAACCATTTCGGGACTAGATCATGCGATGTATGGAGAAGTTGTTGTTTTTGAGAATGGTACAAAAGGAATGGTACTCGATATCACAACCGAAAACATCGGTGTTATTCTATTTGATACAGAAGGTACTATTGGTCAAGGTACAAAGGTTTCTCGAACAAAAAAACAAGCAGGTATGCCAGTCAGCTCTAATTTTCTAGGACGTGTCGTGGATCCACTTGGAAATCCAATTGATGGACTTGGTCCTATTGAAGCCGCTGAAATGCGTCCTATCGAAGAACCCGCCCCAAGCATTATTGACCGTAAACCTGTCACAACTCCTATGGAAACCGGTATTCTATCCATCGATTCTATGTTTCCTATTGGAAGAGGACAGCGTGAATTAATCATTGGGGATCGTCAAACGGGTAAAACTTCAATCGAATTGGATACTATACTAAATCAAAAAGGAAAAGACTGTATTTGTATTTATGTCTCTATTGCCCAAAAGGCAAGTACAGTGGCTAACCTAGTCAATACATTAAAGAAAAATGATGCGATGGGATATACCGTTATTGTAAACTCTACGGCTGCCGATTCAGCCAGCCTACAATATATTGCCCCTTATTCTGCAACTTCTCTAGCTGAATACTTTATGCATCAAGGCAAAGACGTACTTATTGTTTACGATGATTTAAGCAAGCATGCCGTTGCCTATCGTACGATCTCCTTATTACTAGGAAGATCTCCAGGACGTGAAGCCTATCCAGGTGATGTATTCTATTTACATTCTAGACTACTAGAACGTTCTTCTAGATTAAATTCAGGAGGATCCATCACAGCTCTTCCAATCATCGAAACTCAAGATGGAGATGTAAGTGCCTATATTCCAACCAACGTTATTTCAATTACCGATGGTCAAATCTTCTTGGAAAGTGATTTATTCTTTGAAGGACAAAGACCTGCTGTTAATGTTGGATTATCTGTTAGCCGTGTCGGTGGTGCCGCTCAAACTAAAGCCATGAAAAAAGCATCTGGATCTTTACGTATCAATTTAGCTCAATACCGTGAAATGAAGGAGTTTACACAATTTGCCTCCGATTTAGATGATGCGACAAAACGACAACTTCAACACGGACAAGTACTTATGGAGCTTTTGAAACAACCTTTAAACCACCCTATGTCACATGCAGACATGGTTATTATTCTAGTAGTTGCAGACGCAGGAATTCTAGATGATTTGAATTCAAAACAAGTCAAAAAAGAAGAAACAAAATTATTAGATTGGTTTAATGAAAATCACAGTGAAATCAGTCGTGAGATCAATACAACTAGAAAACTGGATGACAATTTAAAAACAAGAATCATTACACTAGCTAAACAATATAGAGGACAAGAATAATGTCACAAATCCGAGAAATCAAAGATCGAATGAATGGTATTCAATCGACTATGAAGATCACAAAAGCCATGTATATGATTTCTTCAACCAAAATGAATACGGCCAAACAAAAAGCCGCAAATACCGATCCTTATTTTTACTCATTACGAAAGCAGATTTTGACGATCCTTCAAAATCTTCCTGATCACTTTGAACACCCTTACTTAGATAGTCGAGAATATATTGATGAAAAACATCAAAATAAGGCCATCATATGTGTTACTGGAGATAAGGGATTGGCCGGTGCCTACAACCTTAATGTTTTAAAGCTCACTGAACAAATCATTAAGGCTCACCCAAACTATAAGCTCTATATGATTGGAGAAGTTGGAAGACAATACTTTTTAAGACGACACATTCCGGTTGAAGAAAGTTTTCTATATACAGCGCAAAATCCAACTTTGAGTCGTGCAAGATCCATTTCGAGTAAAATGCTTGAACTGTATGCTGAAAAAACAATCGATGAAGTATTAATTATCTATACACGTATGGATCAACACAATCAATTTACGGTCGATGTTGAACAGTTACTTCCTTTGTATCGTTTAAATCAGGAAGTTGAAGTTGGTGGACAAACCATTCACTCCATTCAGTTGGAGCCTAGCCCTGCTGAATTATTAAACATTGTCATCCCTGATTATTTATCTGGATTTATTTATAGTGCCCTTGTTGAATCTTATGCATCCGAAAACTTTGCGCGTATGCAGGCAATGGATTCAGCAAATAAAAACGGTGAAGAATTATTAAACAGTTTATCTTTACAATACAATCGTCAAAGACAAGCAAAAATCACACAAGAAATAACAGAGGTTGCAGCTGGTGCCAAAGCTAGAAGGCAACAGCTACAAAAGAAGAAAAGGAGTCAATCCACATGCAAATAGGAAAAATCACACAAGTTATGGGCCCTGTTGTAGACGTACATTTTGATGAAACGCCACTTCCATATATTCAAACCGCTTTGCAGGTTGATAACCACGGCAAAAAAGTTGTAATGGAAGTTATGCAGCACATTGGAACCGATACAGTTCGTTGTATCATGTTATCGCCTAGTGAAGGCTTACAAAAAGATATGCCTGTCTTATCTACGGGAATGGGCATTGAAATTCCAGTTGGAACACAAAATTTAGGTCGTTTGTTTAATGTTTTGGGAGATACAATCGATGGAAAAGAAGCGATTGATACAGATACATATTGGCCTATTCACAGAAAACCACCAAAATTTGAAGATCAATCTCCTGTCACAGAAGTTCTTGAAACAGGAATCAAAGTTATTGACTTATTAGCACCATATGCCAAAGGTGGAAAGATTGGATTGTTTGGGGGTGCCGGCGTTGGAAAAACCGTACTGATCCAAGAATTGATTCGAAATATTGCCAGTGAGCATGGAGGCTATTCCATCTTTACAGGTGTTGGAGAAAGAAGTCGTGAAGGAAACGACTTATATACTGAAATGAGTGAATCCGGTGTAATCAAGAACACTGCACTTGTCTTTGGACAAATGAATGAAAGTCCAGGAGCCAGAATGCGTGTTGCCGAAACCGGACTGACTATGGCCGAATATTTCCGTGATGTTGAACATAAAGATGTATTATTATTTATCGACAACATCTTCCGTTTTGTACAAGCTGGATCAGAAGTTTCTTCTTTACTTGGACGTATGCCATCCGCCGTTGGTTACCAACCTACTTTAGCGAATGAAATGGGACAACTTCAAGAACGTATTTCTTCCACAAAAAACGGATCCGTTACTAGTGTACAAGCTGTATACGTTCCTGCAGATGATTTAACTGACCCTGCTCCCGCAACAACATTCGAACATTTGGATGCGACAACCGTCTTATCTCGTAAAGTTGTTGAACAAGGTATTTATCCAGCTGTAGATCCACTTGAATCAAGTTCAAGAATTCTTCAACCCGATATTGTAGGTGAAGAACACTATGAAACAGCTCAACGTGTTTTACAATACCTTCAAAAATATAAAGAACTACAAGATATTATTGCCATTCTAGGAATGGATGAACTAAGTGATGAAGATAAAACCGTTGTAGCTAGAGCTCGTCGTTTACGTAACTTTATGGCTCAACCATTCCACGTAGCTGAACAATTTACTTCAATCCCGGGAAAATATGTTCCTCTACAAGATACAATCAAAGGCTTTAAAGCAATCTTAGATGGAGAAATGGACGAATATCCTGAAAGTGCTTTTTTCAATGTAGGAACCATTGAAGAAGTCAAAGAAAAAGCGAAAGAAGTATAATCATGGAACTTTTTGATTTAAAAATCATGGCCAGTGATCACGTGTTTTATAATGGTAAAGCACAAGTATTAACGATACACACACCCAATGGAAGTAAACAATTTCTTGCACATCATGCCAAGACAATCTACGCAATTACGCCTGGGCTTTTAAAAATCCGAAAAGAAGATAATTCTGAAATTGAAGTCGTTAGTGGCTATGGATCCATGATCTTTTCAAACAACCAAGCTGAAGTCTTAGTTGATACATGTGAAACACAAGAAGAACTAGATGCAAGAAGAGCCAAAGAATCTTTAGAACGTGCTAAAGAAAGAATGAGACAGAAACAATCCATTCGTGAATATTATATGTCACAAGCCAGTATAGCAAGAGCCTTAGCTCGTTTACAATTTAAAGATAAACACATTAATTAATAAACACATAAAAAAGCCTATACCTTTCATGAAGATATAGGTTTTTTCCCTTTATATAAAGATCTTTTACATTTTTTCTGGTCTCAATTTAGTAAAATCATACACTTTTTCCGACCTCACCCATGAATTACAGAAATATATAAACTAAATATTCAATCAAATAAAGAGATTTCTAGCTTAAAAGCTCTTTTTACATACAACATTTTATTTTTAAATTATACTTTATTTAAAGTAAATATTATAAACAACTGTCGAATAAATTCGAATTATTCATTGGCTTTTAAGCTTGAAACCATATCAATTGTTTTAATTTTTCTTGCCAACAACTTATTCATTACATACGAAACTAAAATGGTTCCTATGATTGCGTACACATAAGAAATCCATTCTACAACGGCTGGAAAATCATATGTCTCATTTAAAGCATTTGTATAAATATACGACAACATATAATAGCCTAGTGGCAAACCAATCACCATTCCCACCAACATGATCCATGTGTTTTGTTTGATAAAGATTTCTTTGATTTGTTTATCCTTAAAGCCTAATACCTTTAATGTCGCAAATTGATATTGTTTTTCAGTAAAAGATAACACACCCAAGTTATATAAGATGACACAGCCTAATAAGACCGCAAATACAATTAATAAGACCATCATCGACTTCATCGCTTCAAGCATACTCTCTACACCTTCTTGAATCGATTCAATACTGCTAATTTTAGAAACACCATCTATTTTTTTAGTCTTTTCATTTGTATAAATAGAATCTGGACGATATGTATATCCTAACTTTTCAAAATATTTCTTTGACATTGTGAATTGCTGCGTTTGCGGATCACGATTCAAGCCAATAACCTTACTTGTATGCCAAGAAGAATCTCCAGCCAAATGCCAAGTAACTTTTTCCCCTACTTGAATCCCATACTTTTCAGCTAGTTTTTCTGTTAAATAGATTCCATTTGATTGAACAGACATAACCTTCTCATTATGATCTGTGATATTTAATTTATCTTTTCCATCCAATACAAGCATCGATCTTGTTTCATTTTTCCCCTTATTTTTAAATTCAATCGCAACACTTTTACTTGTAGCATCTCCATACAAGTGAGTTAAATGATCATATTGTTCTTTTGTATAATCACTATTTAAACTAATTTTATATTGATATGTATTGATTATTTTATATTCCCAATCCATATAAGATTCAATTGTATCCCACAAACCAAACGAACATACAAGTAACATTGTACATCCAATAATTCCAACACATGCTGCAATACTTCTTCCTTTATTGCGGGCTATATCTCGAATATTCCATCTTGTCGATAATTTACATTTATTAAATTTTACAGACCAATCCAAACTATTCTTTTTTACCTTTGGCACTTCTAGACGCAAAGCCTCACTTGCCGTTTCCTTTAAAATCTTTCTAGAAGAAAGATATGTGACTAAAGAAATCAAAGCTACAACCAAAACTGCTGTTTGAATCACAATCGGCAACAAAGTCGTATGTATATTTGGCATTTCAAAATAACTAGCTTCCATATCAATAAAGAATTGACCAATTGTAAAGTATCCAACCAGAACACCTAATACAGCCGCAATCAAGCTAATCATAAAGCCAAATCCAATATAATGGATATAGATTTTTCGATTTTTAAATCCAAGTGCTTTTAAAGTACCAATCTGCACTCTTTGTTGGCGAACAAAACGATTCATTGTACTCATTACACTTAAAATCGCAATCATCAAGAACAATCCCGTAAATACAGGTGCATAAGTTTGACCTTCTTCTACTTCCGCTTGGTAACCTGCATATGAAAAAGAATTGTCACGATCTGTTACAGATAAAAAATTAAAATCCTTTTGAATCTCTTTTTTTACTGATGACACATTATTTTTCTTATCTACATCCACATAAGCCTTATTATATGTAACATCCACATGCATTGCGTCTTGAAAAGTATCAGCCGACATATATATAAAGCCATAGTTTTGATGTGTAGGAAAAATTTCTGTTGAATCCTTCACAAAATATACATGATCCGGTGTGTTTACTAACCCCTTAACCTTTAGCTTCAAAGTCTGTCCAGAAACATCCAACTTTAAAGTGTCTCCCACATGAATATTTAAATATTCTGCCAAATAACTATCAAACCACAACCCTTTTTTATTCGATGCATATTTTTCCCCTTTGATAACATACATTTTAGAAATGGTATTCTCTTCCAAAACATTTGTTTCTAAAGTTACATCTTTATACCCCTTTAATTTCGCATTCAAAACTAATGCTCGATTTACATCGCTTATATGATCCATAGACTTTAATTTCTCTAAATCCGAATCTGCAACATTTGTATTTGTGATCCATAAATCCTGCAAATTATATTCTTTATAATACTCTTTAGCACTTTCGTCCATGCCGTCCATATATCCATGAATACCACTAAATGCGAGCATTCCAATAAACACCATCAGAAAAATTGTAAAGAATTGACCCTTATAATGCCAAAGATCACGAAACAGTTTCTTCTTCAACATTACCAATTCACCTCATTTATATTTTTAGGTTGTGCATTCACAACATTCTCAATAATTTTTCCATTCTTTAGACGAATCACACGATCTGCCACATCCGCAATCAACGCATTATGCGTTACAATCACAACTGTATTTTCTTTTGTGCATTCGCGCAATAACTTTAAAATTTCTACTCCCGTATTTGAATCTAAAGCCCCAGTAGGTTCATCGCAAAGTAATAACTTTGGATTTTTCGCAATCGCTCTTGCGATGCTGACTCTTTGCTGCATCCCACCTGAAAGTTCATCTGGAAACTTTTTCTTGTGTTCTGCCATTCCGACTCTGTCAAGAATATCATCAATCTTTATAGACTTATCCCCAAGCCAATGGCACACTTCAATATTTTCATAAACATTCAAATCAGACACAAGATTGTAAAACTGATATATGAAACCAAATGTGTTTCTTCTGAATTTAGACAGATCTTTTTCTGACATCCCAACGATATCCGTTCCGTCTATTTTGATGCTGCCAGAATCAGCAGTATCAAGTCCACCCATAAGATTTAAAAGTGTAGATTTTCATGAACCAGATGGCCCAAGTATCGTCAATATTTCTCCAGCTTTAACATCAAAGCTGACTCCCTTTAATATTTCGGACTGCACTTTTCCGTTTTTGTATGCTTTTTTAAGATTCTTTACTTCGATAAACATAAACCATTTCTTCCTCCCTGTTACTTGTTATTGCTTTTCACTCTTCAAGATTATCTCTTCAAGACTGGTTACCACTTCATTGGGATCATCACTTAAATAGAAATGTCCCCCACAAAATAGCTTTTGTGTAAAGTTATTTTGTGTAAATTTTCCCCACTCCAAAGACTGATTCAGCAGCTTTTTATCATCATCTCTCCCATTAAAAGAATATATTGAACAATTGATTTTCTTCTCTCTCTGCCCCTCATAATCATAGATTTTCAACCACATCATGTCTATCTTCATAAGAGAAAGATAATACTCAAAAAATTCCTTTTCTTCTGTGATAGATCTGTCAATAAAGCCCATTCTACACAAATAATCTACAATCTCATCACGGCTCATATCATCCGCTTTCTCGATTGCTCTTTCAGTCGGTGAAGCGGAAGAAGACACGACTACAGCACAAGGCATTTTCATACCTTTTCTTTGTAGTTCTAGTGCAATTTCCCAACATATCAACGCACCCATACAATGACCAAAAAGCACAAAAGGTTTTTTTGTTAAAAGTTCAGATTCATCTTTTACAAATGCTTCCGCAAGTTCCTTTATTGACGGGGATATGGTATCTTTTCTTCGATTTTCACGTCCCGGATATTGAACAGGGAAAAAACCGCATTTGTGATTTGTACCTTTCTTCCATGATGCAAAGAAAGAAGCAGAACTTCCTGCATGCGGAAATAAAAAAATATTTCCGCTGCTACCTTCTATTGGCTGT
>OKTZ01000477.1_pt1 | contig 13325 bp, 12 predicted proteins | sample 1606711 | NCBI WGS metagenome assembly OKTZ01 (sample SAMEA3882535, study PRJEB24775) | human gut metagenome | biome: human-associated habitat; feature: intestine environment; material: feces | place: Netherlands | collected 2009/2010 | reverse complement strand
CCTAAGTGACAAGTTTTTATTATTTCACTTGTCTACCTAGAAGGGAGCATATCAATTTATACTGTTATCGTAGTTAATAGCCTTCCTTTTTCATTTCGTTACTATTTACATTTCATGCGACCTGCAACGTATCTCACTATCTCGCATCATACCTTATCCTACATTGAAAACTGGCTCTCATACAGGTGATGATAGAAACCTTTCTTCTTCATCAGTACTTCATGATTTCCCTGTTCAATGATTTTTCCATCTTTCATTACGAGAATCACATCAGCCTCACGGATGGTTGACAGACGGTGTGCAACAATGAAAGTTGTTCTTCCTTCCATCAGTTTTGCAAATGCCTGCTGAATCTTGATCTCCGTTCTTGTATCGATGGATGATGTTGCTTCATCCAGAATCAACATCGGTGGTCTGCATAACATAACTCTTGCAATACAAAGCAGCTGCTTCTGTCCCTGTGAAAGCCCGCCACCATCTTCTGTAATCCATGTATCATATCCTTTTGGCAGACGACGGATATAATTATGGATATGAGAAGCTTTCGCTGCCTCGACAATCTCTTCTTCCGTTGCATCCGGTCTTCCCATAGCAATATTTTCACGGATTGTACCCGTTTTTAACCAGGTCTCCTGAAGCACCATTCCGTACCCTGCACGTAGGCTTTTTCTTGTCATTTCGCGAATATCTATATCTTCTACTTTAATACTTCCTGCATTCACATCATAGAAACGCATCAGCAGATTGATCAAGGTTGTCTTTCCACATCCGGTCGGTCCGACAATCGCAATACGCTGTCCTGGCTTTACTTCCAGATTAAAATCTTCAATCAGATGCTGACCTGGCAGATAAGAGAATGAAACATTCTCTACTTTCACATTTCCATCAATATCCGTCAGATGAACTGCATTTTCCGGTTCCGGTATCTGCGGTTCTTCATCAATCAATGTAAATACTCTCTGCGCACATGCAATCGCATTCTGAAATTCTGTCACGACTCCGGAAATCTCATTAAATGGCTTTGTGTACTGATTTGCATAGCTCAAGAAACTGGACAATTGTCCTACACTCATTGCACCGCGTACAACTGCAAATGCTCCGGTAATTCCAACTCCTGTGTAAACCAGACTATTGACAAATCGTGTCGCCGGGTTCGTGATGGATGAGAAAAATGTTGCCCGCAAGGATGCCTCCTGCAATCTTTTATTCACTTCGTCGAAACGCTCTGTTACATCTTCTCCGCGCCCAAATGCCTGAACCACTTTCTGGTTTCCGATCATTTCATCAATCAATCCTGTCTGCTCTCCACGTATTTCAGATTGCAGGCGGAACATACGAAATGTTCTCTTTGCAATAAAATTTGCTACAAAGAATGATACCGGTGTGATAAGAACCACAACAAATGTAATCGATACATTTACGGATAACATAAAACAAAATGTTCCGACAATCGTGGCAATCCCGGTGAAGAGCTGTGTAAATCCCATCAGTAGTCCATCTGAAAACTGGTCAACATCCGCAATTACACGGCTTACGACTTCACCATACGGATGTCCATCAATATATTTCAACGGTAGCTGCTCTATTTTATCAAATGCTTCATTTCTGATATCCTGAACCATCTGATAGGTCATCTTGTTATTACACACATTCATCAGCCACTGTGCTAATGCCGTGATTAGTGTGCACACACCAATCTGAATCATCACCTGAATTACTCCCGGAAAATTCACTTTGCCTTTTCCGATCACATAATCAACTGCATGTCCTGTCAGCTTTGGAATATATAATGTAAGCGCAACGGACACAGTCGCAAGCAGAATTGAAAATACGAGAAAAATTCTGTATCTTCCAAGTCGGCAGATTACTTCTTTCAATGTTGCCGCCTGACTTTTCTGTTTTTTCTCACTATTTGTCTTTCTTTTATCAGCCATTGATTATCGCCTCCTTTGGAAATTGTGAATAATAGATTTCCTGATAGATTGGACAATCCTTCAACAGTTCTTCATGTGTTCCGATTCCTGCCATTGCTCCATCATCCAACACAATGATCTGGTCTGCATGCTGAATAGATGCTGCTCTCTGCGACACGATAAATACGGTCGGCTGGTTTTTCATCTCTTTAATCGACTTGCGAAGTGCCGCATCTGTAGCAAAATCCAACGCTGATGCACTGTCATCAAGAATCAGGATCTCCGGTTTCCGAACCAGTGCGCGCGCAATCGTCATTCTCTGTTTCTGACCTCCGGAAAGGTTTCTTCCCCCCTGTTCAATCTGAAATTCTAATCCACCTTGTTTCGTATCAACAAATTCTCTTGCCTGAGAAATGTCCAATGCATCATACATTTCCTGCTCTGTTGCATCCTCCTTTCCCCAACGGAGATTGTCCGCAATACTCCCTTTGAAAAGCACTGCTTTCTGAAGAACGACACCGATATGTTCTCTTAGGTTCTCTGTCTGATATTCTTTGATATCACGTCCATTAATCTTCACTGTACCGTCTGTTGCATCATAAAATCTCGGAATCAGATTCACAAGAGACGATTTTCCTGAACCTGTTCCCCCGATGATTCCTATCGTCTGTCCTTTCTTGGCACAGAAATTTATATCAGATAAGGATGTATCTGAAGTTCCTTTATAGGTCAAAGATACGTGAGAGAATTCTACGACCGGAACTTTATTTTTCAAATCCCAATCTTTTTCGGAAGAATTGCTCTTCCATCTTACATCTCCCTCATTCATATCTGGTTTCACAGCAAGCACACTCTCCACACGGTTCAGACATGCTGCTGCCTTCGTCACGGAAATGATCAAGTTCGCTAACTTCACAAGTTCAACAAGAATCTGTGACATATAATTAATAAGTGCCACAACCTGTCCCTGGGTCAGATCTCCGATGTCAACACGGACTGCACCGACATAGATCAATGCTATGATTGCTCCGTTTACAATAATATATGTCAGCGGATTCATCATTCCGGAAATGCGTCCCACATATTTCTGCGCATCTGTAAGAATTTGATTCGCATTTTCAAACCGCTTCGTCTCATCCTCTTCTTTATTGAATGCACGGATAACTCTTGCTCCTGTCAGATTTTCCCTCGTTGCAAGAAGTACCTGATCAAGATCTGCCTGCACTTTCTTATACATCGGCATCGTCACAAGCATGATTCCAAACACAATAAGTGAAAGAAGCGGAATCGTCACAACAAATACAAGTGCTGCTTTCACATCTACTGTAAATGCCATGATCATTGCACCAAATACAATGAACGGCGAACGCAGGAACAATCGTAAAACAAGATTCACACCTGACTGGATCTGATTGATATCACTTGTCATTCGTGTGATCAATGTAGATGTTCCTAATTGGTCCATTTCCGTAAATGTAAATTTCTGAATATGTTCAAATAATCCATGTCTTATTCCCGTTCCGACTCCTGTTGCTGCCTTCGCTGCAAAATACTGTGCTGTAATGGAACAGACAAGTCCGATGATTCCCAGCGCGATCAGTACAAAACACATTTTCACAATATATGGCTTATCCTGATTTGCAATTCCCACATCAATAATTGCCGCCATTACCAACGGAACAAACAGCTCAAAAGATGCTTCCAGCATTTTGAACAGCGGAGCAAGTATTGATTCTTTCTTATATCCTTTCAGATATGCAAGCAATGTCTTCATAATGTGCTCTTTCCTTTCTCTTATTTTAATTAAAGAGAGCCTGTCAAAATGACAGACTCTCTTATATCATTATTATAAACTATCTATCCAATCCGATTCTCTCTACCTGTCTTCCGATACGCATTGCTTTTGCATATGCCATGAGACGTTCTTCATTCTTCTTATCGTACTTTCTGTAGTTCTCAATAACAAGTTCAAAGATATCTTTATCAATGTCTTCACGGAAACGGATGCAGTCGCACACGCTTCTGTCAATTCCATATACATTGTAAGAACCGTACTTTGTATCAAACACATGCTTCTCATCCTCAAAAGCCTGCTCTGAGAAGTAATGTCTGCTGACTTCAAAATTCATCTTCATCTTGTGACGGTCACTTCTTCTTGTTGCAATTGAAAGAATCTCCGGCTCTTTATCGATCAGGCCCATGTAATAGCATGCACTGTCTGCGCAGATTACCGCTTTTCTATTTACTCGTGCCACTTCCACTGCCTTATAATCTTCCGGTTTGGAAAACTCCGGACTAATGATCCAATAATGTCCATGTGCTACCTTCTCAAGCTTTCCTTCTGCTGTCAACAGACCGATCTGACGATTTGTAAGTCCTTCCTTCATCAAATCTTCCGTATCAATATATCCTTTGTATTTGTCTGCAATGTATTTCACTTTATCATAGATAATCTGACGCATAATTCTTTTCCTCGCTTAACTCGTGTATTACTAGAAACTGTAAGAAATGTTTACGGGCTGCTGTGATCAGCAACACCTGTGATTCTTTTAAGTCTCTCGTATTGTATCATCTATCAAAGCGGTTGACAATAGGTAAGACGCTGATTTTTCAGTCCGATACTTCTATCTCTTTTATTAAAAATTCATTCCCACGAAGCAGATAGGTATTTTCACTTCCACAGTACGGACAGATTTTCCCATGTTCTACCGTTGGATATTCTTTCTGGCATTCTTCACAAAATGTTACTGCTTCTATCTGCTCGATTTTCAGTTCGGCTTCTTCCATAAGCGGTTCTTTCTTCTTCGCCCAATTCCAGCAATCCGTCAGGTAATCATGTAGTATTCCTGACACTTCCCCAATCTCCAGTGTCACGGCAGAAACCTTCTCCACATGATTTTCTTCCGCAACCTTCTTTACATCTTTTGCAACATAAAAGACAACACCTAATTCGTGCATTTTCCTTCCCTCTCAATTTATATTTTTGCAACTATATCCTGAAGTAATCTGATCAGTTCTTTTGCGTTCACAGGTTTAAAGATACACTCATTCATTCCAGCTGACTTACACTGATGTATACTTTCGGTAGACGCCTGTGCTGTCATTGCCAAAATCGGAATCTCGGCTGCATCTTCCCTTTGGTCTGCCATAGAGCGGATCTTTCGTGATGCCTCTTTTCCATCCATCTCCGGCATCATGATATCCATAAGAACAGCATCATATTCTCTTAACCCCGACTGTTTAAATAGTTCCGCAGCTTCCCGTCCATTCCATGCCTTTGTCACCTGTGCACCAGCTTCTTCCAGATAAAACTCTGCAATCTCCATATTGATCTCATTATCTTCAGCAAGAAGAATATGATATCCTCTGAGCGGTTTATCCTCTTTCAGATCCTGTTTTGTTCTCTGCACACATTCTTCATTCTGGCTTTCCTTTTCCGGCTGAACTACTGGAAAACTCAAATAAAAACGGAACTCCGTTCCAACGCCGGGCGTACTGCTCACCCGAATTGTTCCACCCATCTTTTCGACCAGTCCTTTTACAATTGACATTCCCAGCCCCGTTCCTTTATACTGCGTTCTTGCATCATTTATTTCCTGTGTAAAAGGCTTAAACAATTCTTCTTTTATATATTCTCTGCTCATCCCGACACCTGTATCCGCAATACGAAATTCGAATGCCGCACACATTCCATCAAAAGAAAGTTCTTTTACATAAGTGTCTATCCTTCCTCCATGCTTATTATATTTGATTGCGTTACTGAACAGATTCAGCATAATTCTTCTGATCTGCAGCGTATCTCCGCTCAGCATCGTATGATTCACCTTTTCCCGATGGCTCTCATAACTGATTTCCATTGCCTCTACCTGTGCACTGACCACAACTTCTACCTGATCTATCAACGTATTCAGATCAAACGTATCATTCTGCAATTCTAAATATCCTGACTCTATTTTACTCATATCAAGTACATCATTGACCAGTTCACTCAGATGTTGGACAGACAGATCCATTTTATCAACACACTCTTCTATCTTTTCCTGATCCTTATAGTTCTTACGGATCATCTGGATCATTCCGAGAATGCCATTGATCGGTGTGCGGATATCATGACTCATCCGATTCATGAATTCTGTCTTCGCACGGCTCTCGAGATCCGCTTTTTCGTATGCAACCTGCAGACGTTCTCTTTCTCTGTCTTCCTGCTCATGGAACTCTGAAATATCCTTGAACAAAATAATTGCACCGATCATAGTACTTGTCTGCTTTGTCCTGCTTTCATAAACCATCTCCTGTGACATCAGAACTGTCTCCTGCCACCAGCATCTGCTTCCATCACTTTTCTCTACCTGATATTCCACAGTCACCTGCTTTTCGCCTGCTTTAAAACGTTCGATCAGCTGTGCCGGATTTTCTGTGATACGATAATTTTCTCTCGTCTCTTTTGTCACGAACCGCTGACAGGTCTTACAATACGTATCATAAGGACATGGAAGTTTTATGTCTGGAATCTGCCTGTTTTCCCTGTTTTGCCAAAATATCTTTTCTAATAAATTCTGTGTCAGATTAACACTTTGGATTATTTCTGCTGTATCCATCAATGCTTCTATATAGTTTCCGTTTTCCAAAATGGACTGCGTCAGCTGTTCATAGAACTGTGTCAGTTGCTTTTTCTCATTTACGATCAATCTGTCCCTGTCCTGATAAACATCAAACCCAACAAGAAAATGATGCAGATTTCCATTTTCAGCAAAGTCAGGCAGTAAAAGTGTGATCCGGCCACGCAAAACTCTGTCACCATCTTTGTGACAATAAAAATATTCCTCTACCTGATGTTCCTCTGTCAGTGTTTCCCGGATTTCCGACAGCTGAAGTTTCTCCCAAAGTTCCCTGCGTTTCTCTTCCTCCGCCAGCTCCTGTATAATCTGCTCTACTGCACCAGAATAACTACCATCATCTGCAAGGAAAAATTCTGAGCTTGCACGAAGAACAACATACTGATCCACAATCGCATCACAGTACAGACAATCTGTAAAATGAAATCCCTTTTCTTTTACAGATTGTAACAGCCGACTCCTAAGTCTCCGCTTGTCAGCTGCTTCTTTCATCTTCGCCCGATTTTTGTCTACATACATGTTCTTATCCGCATATCGGAACAGGTCTTTCATATTACTTCCCGGAAAATCTGTAGACAATGCATATCCCACTGCATAGCTAAGTAGCATATCCGGATGATTCTTTGAATAACGCTCCGTCTGTTCCCGTATCATCTGCAGACAGTCTTTTACCTGCTCATGATCCACCTGCTTTAACACTGCAATAAACTCGTCTCCACCGTCTCTTCCGACAAAATATTTCTCCGGAAGTGCTGCCCGCAATTGTTCTGCAAATGATCTGATATATTGATCGCCTCTTTCATGTCCCTGCCGGTCATTAATGATTCTCAGATTATTTAAATCAAACACCATTACCGCTATTGATTCCCTGTCCGTAAGCGGCTCTTCAGATGCCAGAATCTCCTCGCACTTATTCTTATTCGGAAGTCCTGTTGCCTCATCCAGATAAACCTTCTGACGAAGCACACGGTTTTGCGTCGCGTACCGCAATGCCTTGAAAAGCTCATATCCCAACAGACACACAATTCCAATAATATCCACGACAACGATTTTCTCCAGACGGTTTAAGGAAGATGCCAGCTTCTGCGAATAACTTTCCGCAAGCCCTGTTGTCTCATCACAGATTGTAAAAAATGTTTCACTTTTATTTATAATCTGTGTATTCTCATATCCTTCTTCACGAGCCTTATAGATCTCTTCCTTTAGTTGTTCAAAAAATTGTTCCTGCACTTCCATCTTATCCTGAAATGCTTTATCATCCAAACGGACAAGGTTCAGTTTATCGCTGCCATGACGTAACCCATCAATATACGCATCCACTTCCCTGATCATTTCATCCTGTGGTCTCTGTGCATTTTCCAGTTTGATGATCTGCTGCGTCTTTCCACGCACAAGTCCGGCATAATTCACTACACGAGCCGTCCCTTGCATATCGCTGACCAATATCATAATTCCAAAGAATAATGCAATCAGGATACAGGTAAGAATCATCATGAAAATACGCAGAATACGTGTAAGTTTCTTCTCTTTTTCTTTCATATCTATAACCTTACATTTATTTTTTATATAATGATGCGAGTGTCCAAAGTAAATTTTGCCACTCACTGATGTAACCGGATTGCTTCATTGCTATGCAATTCCCGCAATCCTCGACCACATCCTATAGTACTTTATTTAAAGATTATAACAGAATCCCCCTTGTTTTCCTACAACAAAATACATCACCAGAAGATTTGTAATTGTTCTGGAAAATGTGATACTATAAATTATAGTCACACTTAATTTTCGTAACAAACGGAGGGACCCTCTATGATAAACCAGACAAAACAAATATTGGAAGAATCTCTGAAAAAATTAATGCTTCAAAAGCCGCTCGATAAGATAACCATCCGCGATTTAACCGAAGACTGCAACATCAGCCGTATGGCTTTCTACTATCACTTTAAAGATATTTATGATCTGGTTGAATGGTCCTGCCTGGAAGATGCAACCCGCGCTCTTGCCGGCAAAAAAACTTACGACACCTGGTCTGAAGGACTGGTACAGATTTTTGATGCTGTGTATGAAAATAAGCCATTTATATTAAATGCTTACCGCTGCATCAGCCGGGATCAGATTGAAAGTTTCCTTTTTCATCTGACTTCCGATTTACTGATGAATGTTGTAGAGGAAAAAGCAGAAGGCACCAGTATTTCTGAAGAAGACCGGCGCTTTATTGCCGATTTTTATAAATACAGCTTTGTCGGTCTTATGCTCGACTGGATCAAACAGGGAATGAAAGACGATTATGTCGATCTGGCACATAAGATCAGTATTACCATCCACGGAAGCCTTATGCATTCAATTGAAAATTTCGCAGCACTTTCAGAAAAAGAAAATTCATAACACAAATATACTAAATCTATACTTTACAAAAATGGGCAAATGATAAGTTTTTTATCACTTGCCTCTTTTTGTAAATTGAAAATCTTCAAAAATGTCCATACTATAGCTATAACAACTATACTTCATATCTCGTTATTTAGAGTAATTATGATGAGATGATCTCAAAACGAGACATGAATCCGTTTTTTCAGAAAGGTGGTTTTATTATGTCAAATAAGAAATCTAAACTTGGTGTAATCTCTGCAGTAGCAGCAGGAACAGGAACTGCAAACCAAGCTGACGACCTGTCGAGAACAGATGACGCAACACCGCAAGACCATTGAACAGCTGCAACGGATTCACGCAGAACAGGAACAGCGGATTCGTCAGCAGCAAGAGGGCATTCGGGAGTTGAGTGCTGCACGGGAACGGGCAGCGGCAGAAGTTGCCCAGCTGGAAACAAAACAACATACACTGGAACAGCAGCGTGACCGGATTGTGCAGCAGATGCGAGAACAATATGATGTGACGTTATCGGAAGCCAATCAGCTGGCAGAGCCGATTTCCAATGAATTGCTTGCCAAGCAGCAGCTGGAAACGCTCCGCCGACAGATTCGGGCATTGGGGCATGTCAATGTGTCTGCGATTGAAGAGTATCAGGAAGTTTCCAAGCAGTGGGAATTTTTATCTGCACAGTTGCAGGATGCCACACAGGCAAAACAGGAACTGGAAACGCTGATTGTACAGCTGACCGCAGAAATGCAGCGAATCTTTACAGAACGGTTTGCCGGTATCAATCAGGCATTTCAAGAGATTTTCCGAGAACTATTTGACGGTGGCGAAGCATCGCTGTCCTTGTCTGACCCAGACGATGTATTGCATTCTGGCATTGAAATTCAGGTTGCACCGCCCGGAAAGGTGATTAAAAATCTGATTGCCCTTTCCGGTGGGGAACAGTCATTCGTTGCCATTGCAATTTATTTCGCCATTTTGCGGCAACGTCCAACGCCGTTTTGCATTATGGATGAAATTGATGCGGCATTAGATGAGGGCAATGTACGGCGGTATGTGCAGTATTTGCAGCGGTTTCGGGATACGACGCAGTTTATTTTGATTACCCATCGGCGGATGGCAATGGAAGCGGCAGATGCTCTATATGGTGTGACCATGCAGGAAGACGGCATTTCTCGTTTGCTGCATATGGAACAGGTACAAGAAGCGGAAGCATAAAAACCAGAAGAAAGGGTGTTGAACATGGGCTTTTTTGGAAGAAAGAAGGACAAAGAAAAAGAGAAAGAAAAGAAAGGCGGTCTGTTCGGCTGGATGAAGCGGAAGCAGGCAGACGAGCCGGAACGAGAAGAACAGATTGTGGAACCAGAACCGGAAACAGATGACGTTGCAGCCCAGATGCTGGCAGAGCGAGAGGCAGCCCGTCAGGCAGAAACAGAACAGTGGCGAGAAGAAGCAGAAGCGGAGATTGCAGCCGACCAAGCAGAAGCAGCTGCACTTGCTGCAAAGGCAGCACAGGACGAGTTGCTGACAGAAGAGGAAGATTCCGAAGCGGATGCGGAGGACGAGGAAGACGAAGACGATGAAGAACCGATTGCTGTAACATTTCAGCCGGAAGAAGCTGAGTCAGAAGCAGAAGAAGCCGAACCGGAAACGGTAAAAGTTGAGCCGGAAGCAGTCGCAGAGCCGGAAACGGTAGAAACTGAACTGGAAGAAATTGCAGAACCGGAAACCGTAGAATCTGAACTGGAAGAAGTTGCAGAGCCGGAAACCGTGGAAACCGAACCGGAAGAAGTTGCAGAACCGGAAACAGAAGAAGTTGAGCTGGAAGAAGTTGCAGAACCGGAAACCGTAGAAACTGAGCCGGAAGAAGTTGCAGAGCCGGAAACCGTAGAAACCGAACCGGAAGAACCCCAAGAACCAGAAAAGAAGAAGAAAAAGGGATTCTTTGAAAAGATTCGGGATGGCCTGCGGAAAACCAAGGATTCTGTCATTGCAAAAATGCAGTTGGTTTTGAATGCCTTTACCAAGATTGATGAAGACTTATTCGACCAGCTCGAAGAAACCATGATTATAGGCGATATGGGGGCAGAAACTTCCATTGAAATCTGCGACCAGCTCCGTAAGCGAGTAAAAGAACGGGGCATCACCGACCCAAAACAGATTATGGGATTGATTCAGGAAATCATCGGTGAAATGCTGGGTGAAGACCAGACGTTACAGTTACAAACCAAGCCGTCTGTGATTATGGTCATCGGTGTCAATGGTGCGGGGAAAACAACCACCATCGGTAAGTTGTGTCATCAGCTGAAAGAGGACGGCAAGAAAGTTATCGTTGCCGCAGCCGATACCTTCCGGGCTGCTGCCATTGACCAGCTGGAAGTTTGGACAGACCGAGCAGGCGTTGAACTGGTCAAGCATGCAGAGGGTTCTGACCCGGCAGCAGTTGTCTATGATGCCATCGAAGCCGCAAAGGCAAGAAATTGTGATGTTCTGATTTGTGACACTGCCGGACGGCTGCACAATAAGAAAAATCTGATGCAGGAACTTGCAAAAATCAACCGCATCATTGAAAACAAAGCAGCTGGCTGTGATAAGGAAATCCTGCTGGTACTGGATGCAACCACCGGACAGAATGCCGTCAATCAGGCACGGTTGTTCAAAGAAGTTGCAGACATTACCGGAATCGTTCTGACGAAACTGGATGGCACTGCCAAGGGTGGTATCATTGTTTCCATCAAGAATGAACTGGAAATCCCGGTCAAGTTAATTGGAGTCGGCGAAAAGATTGACGACTTGCAGCCATTCCATGCGAGAGATTTTGTCAACGCCCTGTTTGAAACGGAGGAACGAAAGTAATGCAGAAAGAAATTTTGATTCTTGCATCCAACAACGCTGGAAAACTGCGGGAGATGCGAGAGATTTTAGAGCCATTCGGGCTGGAAGTCCGTTCACAGAAAGAAGCTGGTTTTACCGCAGAAGTTGCGGAAACAGGCACAACCTTTCAGGAAAATGCCATCATAAAGGCAAAGGCTGTGCAGGAAGCCTTGCACTGTGCCGTGCTGGCGGATGACAGCGGATTGATGATTGATGCACTGGATGGTGCACCGGGTGTTTATTCGCATCGCTTTGCCGGAGAGCAGGCAACCGATGAAGACCGCTGCAATCTCGTATTGGAGAAGTTGCAGGGTGTTCCGACTGAACAGCGAACCGCTCGGTTTGTCTGTGCGATTTGTTACCTTACCGCAGACGGCGAACAGCATTGTTTTGCAGGCGTTTGCGAGGGCATCATTGGAACAGAGCCGAAGGGCGAAAATGGGTTCGGTTATGACCCGGTATTTGTTGTTGGGAACAAGACAATGGCAGAGATGACAGAAGCAGAAAAGAATGCAATTAGCCATCGTGGAAAAGCGTTGGCAGCCTTACAGGCATATTTGAAAGGAGAATAAATTTATGTTGACCAGTAAACAGCGTGCAACCCTGCGGGGGATTGCCAGCAGCTATGAAACCATCTTGCAGGTGGGAAAGAACGGCATCGGGGAAACTTTGATTCAGCAGGTTTCCGATGCTCTGCGGAAACGGGAACTGATTAAACTGCACGTTCTGGAAAATTCAGAACTGAGTGCCAGAGAAGCAGCCGAACAGCTGGCAGAAGCAACAGAATCCGAAGTGGTACAGGTGATTGGCAGCCGCTTTGTGCTCTATAAGCGGAATCCAAAAAAGCCGGTTATTGATTTGAAGTAATGCGGCGGATTGGAATCTTTGGCGGCAGTTTTAACCCGATTCACAATGGACACTTGCACCTTGCCAAGACTGCAATGGAACAGTTTTCGCTCGACCATGTGTTATTCATGCCGACTTATATTTCTCCATTTAAGCAGAATGCAGCGGATGTTGCGGACAGTATGCATCGGCTGGCAATGTGCCGGCTGGCAATTGCTCCATATCCCTGTTTTTCTGTGAGCGATTACGAATTGCAGCAGAAAACCGTCAGCTATACGATTCACACCATTTCCGCTCTGCGGCAGGAATGGACAGATGTGGAACTGGTTTTGCTGATGGGGAGTGATATGCTGCTGCAATTTCAAAACTGGTATCGCTGGCAGGAACTGTTGACCATGACAGAACTGGGCGTGATCGCACGGGAAACAGATGACCGAGTAGTACTGGAGCAGGCAGCACAGGAACTTTCGGCATATGGTACGATTCAGCTTTGCTGTGACCGGGTTCTTCCGATATCGTCTACAAAAATTCGGGAAATGCTGAAAAAAAATCAGGATTGTACTTGCTATTTACCGGAAAACGTAGTAAAATATATTGTATTCCATCAGTTGTATCAGCGGACGGAAGAGAAAGAAAACGGCAAAAGAAAGCAAGGGAATTTCGATGGCAAAAGAATCTGTGATTGAAAAGATTAAACATA
>OKTZ01000431.1_pt1 | contig 14582 bp, 14 predicted proteins | sample 1606711 | NCBI WGS metagenome assembly OKTZ01 (sample SAMEA3882535, study PRJEB24775) | human gut metagenome | biome: human-associated habitat; feature: intestine environment; material: feces | place: Netherlands | collected 2009/2010 | reverse complement strand
AGCTCTGCACTGTTATAAGAACCGCTTAATTTACCGGAAAGTGTTACTACATATACATGCTCTGCTTCTCCTAAATATGCTTCCACATATCTCTGTGGAGATGGGCAGGATGACTTCGGGCTATGCCTGCTTTCCTTTACCCTGCGAATAAACTCCAGTTGATCAAAGGATTCATCATCCACCACATGGTATCCATCTACCTCAAGCTCTAACGGAACAGACTGGAATCTTCCATCTGCTTTCATATCATCAAATAACTCTCCACAGCTGTCTACTATGATTTTGTAGCTCATTTTCTATCCTCCTGATTGCGTGGTCATCTCTCTTATAGTATGTACGCAATGTTTAAAATTATATATTATGTTTTCCTTTGTAATAACAAGTAGTTTTCATTACTACGTCATATTATCATAAATATTACGTTTTGAAAAGAGGATATTTAAATTTTTATAATATTTCACAAATATTTTATTTTTTCAGGAAAGTAAGTACCCGCATTGTCTCATTTTTCATATAAAATAAGGAACTATCCCCGGTATAATAATCCCCGATATGCCCTTCTTCAATGAAAAACTGCTGTGCCTGCCCATAAACTGCCTCATCCTCAAACTTCATCTGTACAGGGTGGCTGTCAAGCTCTGTAAATAATGCTCCGATATCTTCCGGATACCAGTCCTTAAAATAACAATTTTCCTGCACAAAATAACTGTCATCCAGGCAATTGCATTCCGGCAAAGAAAAATTCACATTGGGACTGTGGGTCTGAAATAACTCTTCTGTAGTTGCAGTAAAAAAGCAATAATCTACCACTTCAGCTACATCTCCGAAGTCATCCGGACTGTTGGAAGTTGGATTACCCCAGGTAGTATCCATATAATAATAGGCTCCATCCAGTTCGATGAGATTCCATGCATGTGGTTCTCCATTGGCAGTTCCTGTCACTATCGTACATGGAATATCTAATAAATCCATCAGATATTTTGTGGCACAGGCATAGCCCTGGCACACCGTTCTTCCCTCTAGAAATACACTGATGATATTCTGATTATTCTCTGCATTAAGGTCATAATTTACCGTACGCACCAGCGTATCAAATATAAACCGCGCTTTCTGGTAATCACTGTCCTCGGATGAAATGCCGCCAAGCAGTACGTCGACCTTTTCATCAATTGCCGCCTGTGTCTCCTGTCTTGCAGCTTCATCCATTGTATACTTCGGAGCAAACTTAAGCCCGGTCAATACACCCGCACGGGAATATTCCGTATAGGAATAGCCATCTACCCAGAAGAGTCCGCCATAGTCTGCCATAATTGCTTCATACATTTTTGCCAGTACGTCTTTATCTAATGTAGCAACTGCCACCTCTTCCCGATGATTTAAAATAGCATCCAGCATCTCATCATAAACAAGCTGTTCTTCTTCCGTAAGCTGGCCATATACATATTTTTCCTCTGAAACCGACTCTACCGGAAGGAAGGTATTATCCGGTATCTGTCCATTGATATCTTCTACTACTTCATCTACCCATTCTTCAACGGATGACGTATTACAGCCGGTAAACAGAAATGCCATAAGTATTCCTGCAATACCGGTTAATAATCTTTGTTTTCTCATATCATTTCCTTTCGATCTGCTTCTTTTCATAGACATTCTACAATACTTTCTCTGTTTTTTCTATCCGGTTTGTGTTACACTTTAAAAATGAGGAGGATACTATGATTGCAATACAACTTTTACAGGTAAAGGATTTTATGAATAAATTACTTCGCACGGATTTATTTGACCACTTCTTATTATCAGAAGCTACCATCCGTGGAAAAGGTTCCTATGAAATCGACGGACATCTTGTACCGGATTTCTACAGTCCGGAAGAACTGGATGAACTGGAACTAACCGGTTTAAGCTGCCTGCCTTTTGGCATGCTGCGTGAAAACTGCTTCGCCCTGATCAAGGGAAAACATACCCCCTCCTATTTTCGCTTTATCTTTCAGCTTTCTCCAAAGAATCTTAAAAATACTCTGGAAGTAAGTAAAAGTGGTCTGACTACCCAGGATTTGAATGGAGTTTTCTTAAACATCAAATTTCAGGATGGTATTCTTTCCTGTACCAATGGTGTATCTTACCGCAGTTTTACCTTAGACCACACCTTCGACCAGGAATGGGATCTGCTGATACGAAAATTTTTTGCCGGGCATGATATCCCCTATACTGATATCAACTAATTTTCTTTACTTTTAAAATAAATTATGCTATTCTAAGCATAGCCGTATGGCTAGATAATTTTTGTGGAGGTACTATAATGAACGGTACAGTTAAATGGTTTAATAACCAGAAAGGTTACGGATTCATCTCTGATGCAGAAGGTAATGATGTATTCGTACACTACTCAGGACTTAACATGGATGGTTACAAATCCTTAGAAGAAGGCGCAGCAGTAGAATTTGACGTAACAGAAGGCGCTAAAGGTCCTCAGGCAACTAACGTAACAGTAATTAAATAGTTGCAATAATCAAGGTTTTTCAATGTACCTTTCTCAGATATAGAATTTGATTTTTAATAATGATTTTTTATGTTGATTAAGATATAACGAACGAATTTGATTAAGAAAAATGGGATTGCTTCCTTCGGTATTATTACCGTTGGCTGCAATCCCGTTTTCTTACCTGTATGCAAACAACATAGAAACTGCTGCTCCGATAAAAATAAAGAAATCGGAAATATTAAATACAATTCTTGAAAAGCGTTTCCACGGTGTATCAAAGCGGATATAATCCACCACATGCTTCTTATGAATTCTGTCCCAGAGATTACTTAATCCGCCGCCAACCATCATACTCATACCGGTTTTCAGTCCTGTATTTCCTTTTCTTAATACAAATCCATATATGGTCATCAGTCCTGCCATGCATGCACTGTGTAACCCCAGCATAATTTTCGGTTTCTTCGCTAAAAGATTCAATGCGGCTCCATTGTTATAATATTTTTCAATTACAACCGGAATCTTTGGAACTCTTCTTTCTTTTCCCAACAGCTCCTTCTTATCAATCCGCTGCTTGATTCCTTCATCCAGCCCGAAAATGGATACCACCAGTAATAAATATTTCATGGAAACTCCTCCTTCTTTTGTCCTGTCTGATTCCTTCTACCCTTTTCTTTCTCTCTTTCTATTCCGCCTGCTCTATAATTCTATGTCAGCAATCACATCCCGCAGTGCTTTTGCTGACGTATGAAGCCTTGCCCGCTCTTCTTCGTCTAATGACACCGGAAGAATCTGCTCCACGCCACCGGCATCCACCACTGCCGGCATGCTCAGCACGATATCGGAAATGCCATATTGCCCATGCATCAGACTGGACACCGGAAGCACCGAATGTTCATCCCGGACAATACATTCACAAATCCGCTTAATCGCCATTGCAATCCCATAATAGGTTGCCTGCTTACGCTCTATGATTTCATAAGCACTGTTCTTTACTTCTTCATATATACGCTTCGTATGACTTTCATATTCCTCATAGCCACGCAGCTTATAAATCTGTTCCAACGGAATACCGGATACGTTGGCAGAACTGAATACCGCCACCTCGCTGTCTCCGTGTTCTCCTACAATAAATGCATGCACACCACGATTGTCAATGCCAAGCTGTTTTCCCAGCATATTTTTTAACCGGGCCGTATCCAATACAGTTCCGGAACCGATTACCCGGTTTTCCGGAAAACCGGATAATTTCAATGCTGCCAGCGTCAGTATATCCACCGGATTCGATACGATGAGTAATATGCCACGACACCTTCTGTTAGCAATTTCCGGGATAATATTTTTGTAAATGGCTACATTTTTCTTTACCAGCTCAAGCCTTGTTTCTCCCGGTTTCTGGTTCGCTCCCGCCGTAATGATAATAATGTCGGCATCCACAATGTCATCATAACTGCCGGCATATATTTTCATCGGTGCGGCAAATGGCATTCCATGGCTGATATCCATGGCCTCTCCTTCCGCTCTTGCTTTATCCACATCAATTAAAACCAGTTCAGAAAAGAGCTTGCTCTGCATCAGTGTAAATGCAGTGGCAGAGCCGACAAACCCACATCCGATAATGGCTGCCTTTCGTAAATCAATTGCATGTTCCTGTTTCATCTTTACCCTCCTGCTTCGTGTTTTCTATATAGAATCCCACAGAAGCAGTTATTCTATGCAAACAAGAACCTCTTATGTCCGGCGCAATTGTTCGAAGGTCTGATAGAGATTTAATGTTCCATAGCCCCATTCCCGGTTCGGATAGACTCTGCTTTCTAGCCGCACCGCGCCGCGGATAAAATCATTTTTAATTTCTGCATTTGTAATATCAGTATTATAACCACGCTCTACTGCCCATTCCAGATACAGTGCTGCAGCTCCTGCAGTAATTGCCGCTGCAATGCTGGTACCACTTCTTGCCTCAAAACGGTTGCCCGGTGCCGGTCCAATTACATTGACACCCGGTGCTGCAAAATCCGGCTTTACCTGTCCCGATGCAGTGTATCCTCTGCTGGAATTCAGATAAATACTGTCATTTCCTGCATTGTATCCACCTGCTGTCATCGGTGCAGCTGCATTTCCCGGCATGGTAATCGTCGTATCCGGATTAGAGCGGATAAAGGAAATATCACCGGCAATCAGTCCGGTAATCGGAAGCCACATGTGATATCTTCCTTCTATACTGTAATTGCCATTTACCTCAATCGTCCAGATGCCTCTGGTGGGCCGGTCAAACCGGATATAAATAAGCTGATCTCCTGTGGCAGTGCCAACAATGCGGTAATCAATGGTAACCTGTGTATTTTCAAATACAAAACGGTATACCTCTCTGCCATCCTGCTGCACCCGGACACCTGCCGTCCGCTCTCCCGTTGGCGATATAATCTGCACCGAATAAAGCTCCGGAGCCTTTGCCCACATTTCAATATGGAAACCCTCCACTGGATCTTCCACATTTACTTCTACCACATCACTCTGCTGCCCGAATGCAACTTCTCCGTAATAATGATGTCTGGCAGTAGCTTCATTCCCTGCTGCTACCACAACTGCCGTATTCCGCTTTAAGGAAACATAATTAAGATAATACGAAATCACACTGTTTCCACTGTGATCCCCGGAATTGCTTCCAAGCCCAAGATAAATCACCAGAGGGCGGCGATATCGTTCCGCCAGTCTGGTCAGATATGCCACCCCCACCATAATATCATTTTCCTGATAAGCCTTTGCACCTTCCGGAATATAATAAAAACGCCTTAAATATTCCTTTGCCGGCTTCAGCTTTACCATGGCAATCTGTGCATAGGGTGCTACTCCGGCAAATTTCTCCGAAAGTTTTTCGCTTCCTGCCGCAAGACCTGCCATAAAGGTACCATGTCCTTCTTCATCCCGGTGAGGTACTACCCGAAGAGGTGCATCTGTTAACAATGCCATATCGATCTGTTCTTTTGTATATTCCGTTCCATAGAGGAATCCCTCTGGTGTATCTCCGCTTTGAATGCTCTGATCCCAGATTCTTAATATACGGCTGCTGCCATCGGAATTACGGAATACTTCATTCTGATAATCAATTCCGGTATCCACAAATCCAATCAGAACACCCTGCCCTCTCAAAGCAAGATTTGGCTGACTCTGTACCCTTATGATTCCGCCTGCCTGCAATGCCTCTTCGTCTAATGTGGTAAAACATTTTGGAATTGCCGAATAGGTATACTGGTCAATATCCAGCTTCGGCAAGCCTGCACTCTGCAAATAGACTACATTAAAATCTTTATCAATATTCTGGATACAGTCTTCCGGAAGATATTCATTTTCAAGTCTCAGATAGGAAACCAGAAGGTCGTAATATTCTTCCGAGTATGGTGCGTCTTTACAATCTTCCATATAAGCTCCGGCACTTATTTTCTTTTATTTTATTCGTTTACCGGTAATGCTGCCACTCCACGCATAGTGATAAGCGGGCCGCCCTTTTTCTCAATATAATCTCTTGTAATCGTTACCTGGCCGATGTTTTCGTCCTTTGGAATCTCATACATGATATCTAACATAAATTCTTCAATAATGGAACGAAGTGCTCTGGCTCCGACCTTCTTCTCTTTTGCTTTCTCTGCAATTGCCCGCAGTGCATCCTCTTCAAATACAAGATTCACTTCATCTAATGCCAGAAGCTTCTGATACTGCCTGATGATAGCATTTTTCGGCTCCTTTAAAATACGAACCAGCATATCAACGGTAAGTGATTCCAAGGTAAAGAGAATCGGAAGTCTTCCGATAAACTCCGGTATCATTCCAAACTTCTTTACATCTTCTACCGTTACTTTCTGTAACAGATTCTCATCATTATCATATTTATCCTTCAAATCTGCCTGGAAACCAATAGATGCCTGCTTATTAAGACGTTCTTTGATAATCTCTTCAATATCCGGGAAAGCTCCACCACAGATAAAAAGGATATTCTTAGTGTTAACGGTAACCATCGGAACCATGGCATTCTTGCTGCTGGCTCCCACCGGCACTTCCACTTCTGCTCCTTCAAGAAGCTTTAACATTCCCTGCTGTACGGATTCTCCGCTGACATCACGCTGGTTGGTATTCTTCTTCTTGGCGATTTTATCAATCTCATCAATGAAAATAATGCCATGCTCTGCTCGCTCTACATCATTATCTGCAGCTGCAAGCAATTTGCTGACAACACTTTCGATATCGTCTCCGATATAACCTGCCTCGGTTAAGGAAGTCGCATCTGTAATTGCCAGCGGCACATCCAGAAGTCTTGCCAGTGTCTTCACCAGATAAGTCTTACCACTTCCGGTCGGTCCAATCATTAACATATTGGATTTCTCGATTTCAATATCATCCATCGTATCGGTTGCCACACGTTTATAGTGATTATAAACTGCCACAGACATTACCTTCTTGGCATATTCCTGACCAACCACATATTCATCCAGGCTTGCCTTAATCTTATGTGGTGCCGGAATCTTCTTAATATCTAATTTCGGAGCTTCTGCTTTCTCTTCTTTGGTTTTCTTTTTCTTAATCTTCTGACTCTGCGGCATAAAGCCCTGCAGATCAGAAAGATTAATCATACTGATATTGGGCATCTGACCATTTGGCATAAAATCACCCATTGGAAATCCTGAGTTATTCATGCTGTCGAAGGTTCTCTGCATACAGTCTTTGCAAATGCAGATATTATTCGGAATCTTTATCATCTGACCGGCAACGCTTTCCGGTCTGCGGCAGATGTAACAGATTTCTTCGTATTCATCCTTCTTCTCATCTGTGTTCTCTTTCGTTGCGTCCTCTACAGTATCTATATTTTCAAGTTCTCTCTTGTCTTTATTCTCTGCCATATCTGATTCTCCTATTCTCTCAAATCTGTTTTAAGATTCTAAAACATTGCTTTTATTATAATTCAAGCCGGTTTTAATCTCAACCTTCGCAGCCATAATTTTATAAAATCTTCATATATGACAAAACCTGATGTTTTTTACTATTTTTCGAAATTTGCAACCGTTATTTGACATTATTCCATATTAACGATAAACTTTTTATGTAATTTATTAAATTTTTATAAACCAAGGAGGACTTGAAAATGGGCGTTGCATCATTAGTATTAGGAATTATTGCAATCGTTGTTGATGTATTCACTATTGGTGTTTACGGATGGATTGGAGCAATCTTAGGTCTTATAGGAACTATCTTAGGTGCTATCGGACATAAGAATCAGGCTAAATGTGCTACCGGCGGACTTGTATGTTCTATCATCGGATTAGTATTAGGCTTACTGCTTTACATCGCATGTGTTGCATGCGTTGCATCTGCAGGTTTGTTATAATAGAACCGACTTTTTAAAAGGGTGATACTATGTCGATTTATCTTAACATTCTGGGATTTCATATCCCATCATACGGACTTATGATTACCCTTGGGGTAATCCTTGCAAATGTATTTGCACTTTACCCCCTTAAGAAATATAAGTTGATTTTTGATGATTTTCTTATATTAGAAGCATACACATTACTTGGCGCCTTTATAGGCGCCAAGCTTTTGTATCTTATCATTTCTTATCGGGAAATTGACTGGTCCCGTTTTTTAGAACCCAGGTATTTTAATTATATCATGTCAAGTGGATTTGTATTCTATGGTGGACTCATTGGCGGACTTCTCTGCTTTCTTTTTGCAGGAAAATTCCATCATATCAACAGCAAGCCTTATATTACACACCTGATTTATCTGATTCCATGGATTCACGGTTTCGGACGCATCGGCTGTTTTCTTGCCGGCTGCTGTTATGGTACTCCATATGACGGTCCTTTTGCTGTACAGTTTCCGGAAGGCTCTCTGGCACCATCGGATACAACACTGTTTCCGGTTCAGTTAGTAGAAGCAATCTGTCTTCTGATTCTTGCGATTGTACTTGCTGTGCTGGATTTAAAGAAATCTTATCCCCATACCATTGCCGTTTATTTCATCGTCTATGGTATTCTCCGGTTCCTGTTAGAATATGTGCGTTACGATGCCGTCCGCGGCCATCTTTTAGCACTCTCCACTTCCCAGTGGATTAGTCTTGGATTTGTAGTGGGAACCGTATGCTATCTTATCCGGGCGGCACATAAGCAAAAGAAAGATATGGTTCCATAACGGGAAACAAAAAATCCTGCAATATGGAAGTTTGTTCTTACATACTTTCCATACTGCAGGATTTTTTATAAATTTGAATGTGCTTTCGAAACACATTCTGTCATGCTCTTTTCAAAGCTTTATCACAACTCTTATAACAGTTCTTTTAAGATTTTATTTACCATTCCAGGATTTGCTTTACCCTTCATAGCTTTCATGGTCTGACCTACTAAGAAGCCAATTGCCTTTTCTTTCCCATTGCGGTAATCTTCTACCGACTGTGGATTCTCTTCGATGACTTTGGCAATGGTATCACGCAATGCACCTTCGTCATTTACAGTCTTTAATCCATACTCTTCTACATATTTATCCGGGTCGATATCCTCTGCAAAAATCTGCTCAAATACTTCTTTTGCCACATTGCCATTGATGGTTCCGGCATCGGTAAGCTCGATTAATTTTGCCAGATTCTCCGGTGAAAATGCGATATCCTCCGGGTCTTTATTCTGCTCCTTTAAGATTCGCATGGTCTCACCCATCAGCCAGTTGGATACTTTCTTTGGCTTATTGCAGATTGCAGTTGTTGCCTCAAAAACATCTGCCATTTTCTTTGCAGATGTTAAAATGTTGGCATCATATTCCGGCAGGCCAAATTCATCCTGATAACGCTGACGTTTTGCTTCACGAAGCTCCGGCTGGCTGTCTTTTATGCGTTGTAACCATTCATCACTGATGACGATTGGAACCAAATCCGGTTCCGGGAAATAACGGTAATCCTGTGCATCCTCTTTGGAACGCATGGCATAGGAATATCCCTGGTCATCATTCCAGCGTCTGGTCTCCTGAACCACCTTTTCGCCAGACTCAATCAAATCAATCTGTCTTGCTGTCTCTGCTTCAATGGCTCTTGCAATTGCTTTAAAGGAACCGATATTTTTCATCTCGGTACGGGTACCAAATTCTTTTGCTCCTACTTCACGGACAGATAAGTTGACATCTGCACGCATGGAGCCTTCCTGCATCTTACAGTCAGATGCACCAAGATACTGCACAATCATTCTTAATTTATCAAGATAAGCAATGACTTCCTCTGCAGAACGCATATCCGGCTCAGATACAATCTCAATCAGTGGCACACCGGAACGGTTATAGTCCACCAGGGAAACATCTTCCCAGTCATCATGGACTAATTTTCCCGCATCCTCTTCCATATGAATCTCATGGATTCCAATGGTTTTCTTTCCTTCGGAAGTCTCAATCTCAATGCCGCCATCGTGGCAGATTGGAAGATAAAGCTGGGAAATCTGATAGTTCTGAGGATTGTCCGGGTAGAAATAGTTCTTCCGGTCAAATTTACAATACTGGTTGATTTCACAATTCATGGCAACACCTACTGCCATGGCATATTCTACCACCTGTTTATTTAAAACCGGAAGAGAGCCCGGCATACCGGTACAAACCGGACAGGTGTGTGTATTTGGTGCACTTCCGAATGCAGTAGAACAGCCACAGAAGATTTTGGTCTTAGTTGCCAGTTCCACATGGACTTCCAGTCCGATGACGGTTTCATACTGTTTACTCATAATCTTCTTTTCCTCCTATTCTGCTGCTAACGGGCTGTGCTGATATGGTCTTGTCTGTTCAAAAGCATATGCGGCACGGATGATATTCTTCTCCTTGAAGCAGTCTCCAATCAACTGCATGCCAATCGGAAGCCCCTTGCTGTCGATGCCGCATGGCAGGCTGATTCCCGGAAGTCCTGCCAAGTTCACCGATACGGTATAAATGTCGCCTAAATACATTTTCAGCGGGTCGCTTAAGGACTCTCCCAACTTCGGAGCGGTGGTCGGTGCTGCCGGTCCTAAGATAACATCATATTTTGCAAATGCTTTATCAAACGCCTGCTTAATCAATGCTTTCGTACGCAGTGCTTTTAGATAATATGCATCATAATAACCGGAACTTAAAACAAAGGAGCCTAACATGATACGACGTTTTACTTCTGCTCCGAAGCCTTCGGAACGGGATTTCTTATACATGTTGTGAAGTCCTTCGTAGTCTTTCGTACGATAGCCATATTTTACGCCATCAAAACGGGCAAGGTTGGAGCTTGCTTCTGCATCTGCAATTACATAGTAAGCAGGGATTGCATATTCTACCAGGCTCAAATCGAACTCTTCTACGATAGCACCTTTTTCTTCTAATTTCTTAGCGGCTGCTAAAATAGCATCCTTTACTTCTGCATCCAGTCCTTCTCCAAAATAATCTCTTGGAATACCGATTTTCATTCCTTTCACATCATCGACTAATGCACTGGTAAAATCGGTCTCTTCTCTCTGAATGGAAGTAGAATCCTTTTTATCATAGGAAGTAATTGCCTCTAAAATAGTTGCGCAGTCTGTCACATCCTTGGCAACCGGTCCTATCTGATCCAAAGAAGAACCATAGGCAATCAGTCCATATCGGGATACGGTTCCATAGGTTGGCTTAATTCCTGTGACACCACAAAATGCACTCGGCTGACGGATGGATCCACCGGTATCAGAACCCAATGCATAGAAGCACTCTTCTGCTGCTACTGCCGCACAGCTTCCACCGGATGAACCGCCCGGTACATGCTCGGTATTCCATGGATTTTTGGTCTCTCCAAAAGCAGAGGTCTCTGTGGTACTTCCCATGGCAAACTCATCCATGTTGGTCTTTCCAAGAATTACTGCTCCGGCTTTTTCCAGATTTAATACTGCTTCTGCGGTATAAGTCGGAATAAAGTTATATAAAATTTTAGAACTGCAGGTGGTGAGCATTCCTTTTGTGCACATATTATCTTTGATTGCTACCGGAACTCCTGCCAACGGTCCTGTCAATGTGCCGTCATCAATGAGCTTCTGCACTTCTGCCGCACGCTTCATTGCCCCTTCTTCATCTACGGTAACAAAACTGTGTACCGCATCCTCTCTTGCTGCAATGGCATCTAAGGCGGCTCTTGTAGCTTCTTCTACTGATACTTCATGGGCTTTGATTTTTTTCCCAAGCTCTACTGCTGTCAGTGATAATAAATTCATCTTCTGCCGCCTCCTTTACTGATCTACGGTCTTTGGTACAACAAATGCCCGGTCTCTGCGCTCCGGCGCGTTGGCAAGGGTATCCTCGCCGCCGTCACCATTGGTTACTACATCTTCCCGGAATACATTATGCACCGGAAATACATGGGACATCGGTTCTACACCGGATGTATCCAGTTCGTTTAATTTATCAATATAATCTAACATGCTTTCCATGTCTTTTTTTGCTGCTGCTTTTTCCTCTTCGGAAAGCTCAAGCTTTGCAAGGATTCCAACGTATTCCATGGTTTCATCTGAAATCACATTTGCCATTGTTTATTCTGTCAAGCTCATCATCAGAAAAGTCAAGCCTTGCAAGGTTTGCAAGCTTAATTACTTCTTCTTTAGTAATCATAATTTTATCCTCTGTTACTTTCTAAGCTTAATGTGTACTTCACGAAGCTGCTGCTCAGTGATTTCGTTTGGTGCTCCGCACATCAAATCCTGTGCATTTCCGTTCATCGGATAAGCAATGACTTCACGGATGTTATCCTCGTTACGCAGTAACATAATCATACGGTCAATGCCAGGCGCCATTCCTGCGTGTGGCGGTGCTCCAAACTGAAATGCATTGTATAATGCTCCGAATTTATTTTTCAGCACTTCTTTATCATAACCTGCGATTTCAAAAGCTTTCTCCATAATCTGCATATCATGGTTACGGACTGCACCGGAGGATAGTTCCACACCGTTGCAGACGATATCGTACTGGTATGCTAAGATGTCCAGCGGATTCATGGTATTGAGTGCCTCTAAGCCGCCCTGTGGCATGGAGAATGGGTTATGGGTAAATCCGATTTTCTTGGTCTCCGGGTCACGCTCGAACATTGGGAAATCATTGACATAACAGAAACGATATGCATCTTTCTCAATTAAATCCAGCTTCTCGCCTAATTCATTTCGAATCATGCCTGCATAATATGCGGCACGCTCTTCTTTATCTGCCATGAAGAAAATGGTATCTCCTACTTCAAGACCTGCCAGATTTCTGAATTCTTCTTTCATGTCATCCGGGATAAATTTGTCAATCGGTCCCTTATAGCTTCCATCTTCTAATACTTCCAGATATCCTAAGCCGCCCATACCGATTCCGGTTGCAAATTTCAAAAGTTTCTCATGGAAACCTTTCGACATTTCTGCATGTACACGGATGGCTCTTACGGTCTTTCCGATAAATGGCTTAAAGGTACATCTCTGGAAGAACTCTGTCACATCGATGATACGAAGTGGGTTCCGAAGGTCCGGTTTGTCACTTCCGAACTCTAACATTGCCTGCTTATAACTGATGATTGGATATGGTGCTTTCGTTACTTTGCTGCCTTCCGGTGCGAATTTCTCAAAGGTGGCAGAAAGTACTTCTTCACCAATCTTAAATACATCTTCCTGGGTTGCAAAGCTCATTTCAAAGTCAAGCTGATAGAACTCTCCCGGTGAACGGTCTGCTCTTGCATCCTCATCACGGAAACATGGTGCAACCTGAAAATATTTATCAAATCCGGATACCATCAGAAGCTGTTTGTACTGCTGTGGTGCCTGTGGCAATGCATAAAATTTTCCTTTGTATTTTCTGGATGGCACGATGTAATCTCTTGCGCCCTCCGGAGAAGATGCACAAAGAATCGGAGTCTGAATCTCTAAGAATCCCATCTCTGTCATTTTCTCTCTTAAGAAAGAAATTACCCTGGAACGGAAAATAATATTGTCTTTTACTTTCTGGTTTCTCAAATCCAAATAACGGTATTTCAACCGGACATCCTCGCGGACTTCCCTACTGGTCATTACTTCAAATGGAAGCTGTGTATAAACCTCTCCTAAAATATCTACGCTCTTTGCCTCTAATTCAATGGTTCCGGTCGGAATCTTTGGATTGTAGGTCTCTTCATCTCTTTTTTCAATCAGACCTTCTATGGAAACTGCCTGCTCCTTGCGGATTCCCTCTAACAGTTTTCCATCCCGGATTACAATCTGCATTACTGCATACATATCTCTTAAATCAATAAAGGATACGCCGCCATGGTCACGGATATTTTCTACCCAGCCTGCTACCCGAAGTGTCTTTCCAATGTCGTTTTCGCTTACCTGATTTAAGGTTACGTCTCTGTAAATGTTGCTCATCTTATCTACTCCTTTTCTGATATGATTGTCAGCCCGGAGTATAAAAATAACCCCGGAATACTGACTCGTATTCCGGGGCGAATAATCTTCTTATCCGCGGTACCACCCGCATTGGAAAATGAATGCTTCATCTTCCCTCTCTTCGTGCGTAACGTGCACTACGTACTGACCTACTGTAATTCAGCCAGTCGGCTCCAGAGTGTTCCCTTTGCTTTCTCTTCCAAACAGCGCTCTCAGTCGGTGACGCTGTATTCCTGTCGGTGTCTGGTGATCCAAGTCTCCTTCAACGCATTTATTGTTTTTTTGTTGTTTAACGTTATAACACAATAAACTTATTATTTCAACCCATCATAGTCAAAACTTAAGAAAATAAAGTATAGGAATATATTATGGTTTTTCTTAATTGTGGTTATAACAGAGCCTTCTTTTGCAGCAATTATTAAATAAATTTAGGCCATTCCCTATTGCCTTTATTGAATTCGTATTGTAGAGTATATTTGGTATATGTAATTAATAATAATGAGGCAGGTAACACTTATGAAAAAACTATTATTTTTTGATATAGACGGCACTCTCGTTGATTTCGGCAATAGCACAATGAGCCCATCAACCGCTGATGCTCTAATGAACGCAAAACAAAACGGTCACATGATTTTTCTTTGCACAGGACGTAGTTACAATCAGATTTATCCATCATTAAAAGCCTTTGATTTTGACGGCGTGGT
>OKTZ01000414.1_pt1 | contig 14892 bp, 8 predicted proteins | sample 1606711 | NCBI WGS metagenome assembly OKTZ01 (sample SAMEA3882535, study PRJEB24775) | human gut metagenome | biome: human-associated habitat; feature: intestine environment; material: feces | place: Netherlands | collected 2009/2010 | reverse complement strand
AGAACAATGGCAGAATTGAAATTATATCCAGTAGGAATCCAGACATTCGAGGAAATAATCACTCGGAATCTTCTGTATGTAGATAAGACGGAATATGTCTATCGCATGACTCATAGCGGTGGCAAGCATTTCTTCTTAAGTCGTCCGCGCCGTTTCGGAAAGTCATTGCTTGTTTCAACATTCAAAAGCTATTTTCAAGGCAAAAAGGAACTGTTCAAAGGATTAGCCATCGAAAAGCTGGAAAATGAGTGGACGGAATATCCTATACTGCATTTCAGTATGGCAGGAGGTAAGCACATGGAGAAAGACCAGCTGGAAAGATATTTGGGAAGACGACTTGCTGAGCAGGAAAAGGTATGGGGTATTACATCTCCTGCAGTTGATGCGAATGACCGTCTCATTTCGCTCATTCAGACTGCTTATGAAAAGACAGGTAAGCAGGTTGTCGTACTGATTGATGAGTATGATGCACCTCTTCTTGACGTTGTTCATAGCGAGGTTAACTTGCCGGTGCTTCGCAATGTTATGCGCAATTTTTATAGTCCGTTGAAGGATTGTGAACCAATGCTCCGTTTTGTCTTCCTGACCGGTATTACGAAGTTCTCTCAATTGAGTATCTTTAGTGAACTGAATAATATTACGAATATAAGTATGGATGATGAGTATGCAGGAATCTGTGGTATTACCAGAGAAGAATTGGAAACACAGATGTCTGCTAATGTTGATGTGTTGGCGGAGAAAATGGGCAAGAGTAGAGAGCAGATGCTTGAATCCTTGCGAGAGTTTTATGATGGTTATCATTTTGCTGCCCAGTCACCTGATATATTTAATCCATATAGTTTGCTGAATGCCATGGCAAAAAGCAAGTTGGATTATTATTGGTTCTCTTCAGGCACACCAACTTATCTGATAGAAATGCTCAAGAAATTCCAGGTTATGCCATCGGAGATTGGTAGTTGTGAAGCCGACCAGTCGGAGTTTGATGCACCAACAGAAGGTATGTCATCTGTTATGCCTTTATTGTATCAGAGTGGTTACATCACCATCAAAGGGTACGATCCGGAGACGGAACTCTATACCCTGGATATTCCTAACAAGGAGATTCGGATAGGGCTATATCGTAGTCTCTTACCTAATTATATAGGTATGAATACGGTGAAGGGAACCACGACCATTGCCAAGATGTCAGCTCTTATCCGCCGCAACGATATGGATGGAGCCATGCAGATGCTTCAGGCTTATCTGGCCACGGTTCCGTATTGCAACAATGCGGACTCTGAGGGACATTATCAGCAGATGATGTATGTGATATTCTCTATTCTTGATAATTATGTAGATGTAGAAGTTCGCACTCCATCAGGGAGGGTGGATATGGTATTGAGAACAGCTACCCATCTTTATCTTTTTGAGTTGAAGCTCAATAAGGATGCTGATGCAGCGATGAAGCAGATCAATCTTAAGGAATATCCTAAGCGCTTCGCTTTAAGCGGCTTGCCAATCGTAAAGGTTGGGGTTAACTTTGATGTGGCAACGCATAATATTACGGATTGGAAGATAGAAATGGAGTAATTCCGCAACACTATTATAACTTAAACTTTTTGTTGCTCAGGTACTTAAAAAGTTTAAGTTATAATAGTGTTGCGGAATTAAGGGAATGTTATTGATTTTTTAACACGCATAATTTGCTAGTTTCCATCATTTTTCTTATTTTTGCAGGGATATTCTGTATCTCTTATGTAGAGATTCAGCTGACCGACATCAAAAACGAACTTGATTCGCATGATGAAAGAGACAAATATACAACCACAGGTTACGTCCACTATTGCAGGGACGACGGCGAAGCCGAGGGAATAAGTGAAGAAAACGCTTAGAAAATGGCTTCCAAAAAGCCTGATGAAGGGCTTAAAAACCTGATGATGCAGGATTGTATGTGGCTGTAGTGAGCCTCAAATCCGCAACTAAGATAAGTGAATTCTTTGACATGGCAAAATCCTTGGCAACTTTTTGTCGCTCAGGAACTTATAAAGTTTAATTTATAATAGTGTTGAGGAATTAAGGTTAGCAAGAAAGTATTGATAGAAGAAGATTTTGATTTTTAGTAATATGGCATCTTGGAAACATACAGATATAATCGTTGATGGGCAGCCTGTGAAAGCGCAGGCTCCCATCATCGTTTCGGCAAGTAGAAGTACGGATATTCCTGCATTCTATGCCGATTGGTTTTTTGACCGCTTAAAGAAAGGTTACTCAGCATGGACTAACCCATTTAATGGTGTGAAGTCCTATGTGTCGTATGACAAAACTCGCTTTATCGTTTTTTGGTCAAAGAATCCTCGTCCGGTTCTTCCATATCTTGATTATCTCAAAGAAAGAAATATCAGGTGCTATATACAATACACATTGAATGATTATGAAAAGGAAGGATTGGAGAAAGTTCCTTCACTTTCAAATCGTATTGAGACATTCAAAATGTTATCTGATAAACTTGGTGCGAACGCTGTTGTTTGGCGTTTCGACCCGATGATTCTTACGGATGACATTACTATAGATGACCTTATTCATAAAGTTGAGAAGATTGGTGACCAGCTCAAAGGATATACGGAGAAATTGGTGTTTTCATATGCTGACATCAAGCTTTACAAAAAGGTTAAATTGAATCTTGAAAAGAATGGCATTCCATATCATGAGTGGGAAACTGCCCAAATGGAGGAGTTCGCTATGAAATTATCAAAAATGAATAGCGAAAGAAACTGGAATTTCCAGCTTGCCACTTGCGGAGAGCAGATAGATATTGATAAATATGGAATAGCTCATAATAGGTGTATTGATGGGGATTTAATCACTCGCTTGGCGTGGGACGATAAGGTGCTTATGGATTTTATGAAGGTTAAAATTCAGCAGATGCCGGCACCGTCATTGTTTGATGATGCACCATCATTACCTGATGGCGCAATTATTCTGCCACACAATCAATTCTTCCTGAGTGCTCACAAGAAGGATCCTGGACAAAGAGCCTTGTGTGGATGTATGGCAGCAAAAGACATTGGTGAATATAACACTTGTCCACATTTATGTGAATACTGCTATGCAAATACAACTAAGCAAATAGCTCTGGAGAATTGGAAACGTCATCAGCAGAATAAAAATGCTGATACAATAACTGGAAAATAATTATGCCAAATTTTATAGATATATTCAGAAGAAACGGGAATATCTCGTTTGTCGGTATGAGAAATGCTGCATTGGCACTTCTTCCTACTGATCGAACGAGTCGTAATAAGTTGTACCAGGATTTAGAGCGTGGAAAAGGCATATTGGATGATGAAGACCATCTTAATATGTATCTACATAGCTTTGGTAAAATGCACAAAGCGAAGCTTGAAACTACTTTTAGTAGTATTCCTGATATTTCTGGAATCTTCTCTGGAGAAGTGGAGATTTACGACTGGGGTTGTGGTCAAGGAACAGCCTCTGTATGCTTATTGGATTTTCTCCATTCAAAGAATATATCACCTAATATCAAGCATTTTTGCTTGGTAGAACCATCAACTGCTGCTGTCGAAAGGGCAACACAGGTTATAGAAAGTTTCAGTTCTGAATATTCTGTAAAGTCCATTACTAAGGATTTTGACTCTTTGAGTCCGGAAGATTTCAAAAAATCGAATATAAGAAAAGTACATCTTTTCAGTAATATACTCGATGTAGAAGCCTTTGACCTTGCACGATTCATTCACTTGTTCCAACAGCTATTCGGAAGTGATAACTATTTTGTGTGCGTCGGTCCATATTATAGTAACAACAGACGTGTTGATGAATTTGTAGCTGCTACATCACCTGACATTATGTATGCCACGATGAACAAGGAACGTGGTACATGGCAGGGTGACTGGACAATTTCAATGCGTATATTCTTCAAACATTTCGGCCATATTGAGACTGTTGAGAATATTCGTAAACGTATTGAAGATTCGCATAAGAAAGAACAGTTCTTTGCAGGATTTGTACTTGATGCAGTCGCAGAGGAATATAGTAAATCAGATAAGGCAGATAATGCAGAAGGACTTTATCGTTCTCTTTCAGCTTTCGATGTCAAATCAAATATACCTCTTGCTTATAATTCAAACACAGACTCCAAACTTGCAGTCTTGGCGAATATCATATCAAGAGGTTTGCCAACAAAGGCTCCGTTGTTATTAGAGAATACTTTTGCAGAGTTATTCCATATTTCAACCAAGCCAAAGGAAGGGGCAATACTTGATTATAAGTCCAATCATAAAGTTTTGGTGCAGGAAATTTATGAAGCCCTGCATATTATAGATCCTCGTTTCAATGTAGATTTCTATAATGGAGATATGCTTGACAGCTCCTTTGAGAAAGATTTTATTGAAAAATACTTGGAAGGTTCTCAAAGTGAATATCTGATTCAAGTTTTTGAGCCACAGCGTAATCTTTCATCAATTGTAGATATTCCAGATAGAAAATTCAGCAAAGACCAACGAGTAGATTTCGCATTAGAGATTCCTTATGGTGATGCAAGAACCGGCTTCATTCTTGAAATGGACGGTCTGCGTTATCATTCTAATATATTCCGTCGAATTAATGATGAGCGACGTGACCGAATGGCTCTCAATGGAGGCTGGGACACATATCGTATTGAACAACTGAAAAATATGGCGTTCATGCAAAATTGGGAAAATGACGCTGCTTCAGTTGACTACTTAAAGATAATAAAGGCTAATTATAACAAGACACTGTCTGGAAATTGGTTGAACACTTTGCAAATAGTTCTTGCACCAATGGCTATTGCACGAGTTGAACGAATGTTAGTGGAGGCGATGATGTCTGGTGCTCTTAGTCTCAATAGTGATGTTTGGAATATTGCCATTGTTGAACGTGACGTTCCATGTTCTGCCTTGGCTATAAAAGACCTTTCTGAGAAATATAAGTATGTTTGTGAATTAGCAGGTTCATCAGATAAACTGCCGGAAATAAAGCTTCAGATTATATCAACAGAAGAGTTCAAACAATCTCCATTGCATTTGGGAAACCGTGTTGTTACTCAAATGCCAGAAGGACATTTTGACCTTTGCTTGGATATATCAATGTTGCTTAGAGACAACATTGACGCCCTGCCTTTGAATGTCGATGCAGATACAGTCTATCTTATCCGTTCCTCTCATTACAAGAAACGTGAACGCACAATCTGCGCTGCAGACAATATACAATATCCTCCGTTGGTTACAAAGGATGGCACAGGCTCTTATGTAAATATAAAGAAAAGGGAAGATGTCATAACATATTTCCTGCGAGATATTTTCCGAAAGCCTTCATTCCGTCCTGGTCAGTTGCCTATTCTTAGCCATGCTTTGGCTGATAAGACTACTATCGGATTACTACCTACTGGTGGCGGTAAGTCTTTGACATATCAGTTATCTTGCATTTTACAACCAGGTGTTTCAATAATAGTTGATCCTCTCGTTTCACTTATGGTTGACCAGGTTCGGGGGTTGCGTGAAGCACGAATCGATGCTTGTGAATGTGTTAACAGTGGAATGGATGCCAAAGAGAAGGCTAAAAAACTGAATCTTATGCAAAATGGTTCTGTCTTGTTCATGTTCCTTTCTCCGGAAAGATTTATGATGGAGAACTTCCGTTCAAGTTTGCTTACCATGACCGAGAAGAATCATGTCTATTTCTCTTATGGAATTATCGATGAGGTTCATTGTGTATCTGAATGGGGGCATGATTTCCGTACTTCTTATCTCCACCTTGGACGAAACATGATAAATTTCATGAAAACAAAATCAGGTCGTCCATTGTCTATTATTGGTTTGACGGCTACTGCATCATTTGATGTTCTTGCTGATGTTGAGCGTGAATTGACTCTTGGTGGAAACCTTACTATTGACAGTGAAACAATAGTACGTCCTGAGTCTGATTCACGTCCAGAACTAACATACCGTATTATTGAGGTCTTTTCTAATTTTGATGAATTGAGAGAGCCTAATGAGCAATTCTTGCTTAAAGCAAAATCAGATTGGGAACTTAAAGATGTTGTAGCAACAGCAAAGAAGAATAAGATGTATGAGCTACTGCATGAAATTCCTTCTGACATAGTGCAAGTCAATCAGCATGAGACTGAGAAATCAAGGGTTGCTCATATAGAGGACTTTTCTGCTGATGATTTCTATTCGACAGATAGTGAACAACACTATAATAATGCCGGTATAATATTCTGTCCCCATGCGCATGGAACTTTCGGCGTAGAAGATAATGTCTGGGGAACCAGGACAGGTATCTCCACTGAATTGCGAGAGCATGAGCAGGATTTGTCTATGGGTACGTTTGTTGGTGGTGACAAGCCTTCTGGTGATATGAAGTCATTTAATGAAAATGACCAAAATCTGATGGTGGCCACTAAAGCTTTCGGTATGGGTATAGATAAGCCAAATATCAGATACACAATTCATATCAATCATCCTTCATCCATAGAAAGTTATGTTCAGGAGGCTGGTCGTGGTGGTCGTGATAAGAAGCATGCCATATCTTATGTGTTATATGATCCAACTGAATTCATTGAATTTACTATAGATAAAATAAATGATATTCGGTATTTGATGGGAGAGGAAGACCCAACATGGCTTGAATGGTATGTCAATAAATTTGTTCTTGCAGACGATATTCCTGCATTGTGCAAATATAATAACTGTACCAAAGAACAGGCAGATAAGATTCTTGATATTATCAGAAAGCAGGGATTCCTGGAGAACATAGACAAGGACATTAACTTGTGGTTCCATAATAATTCTTTCCGTGGTCTATTCAAAGAGAAGGTCATTCTTGTTGAACTCACAGATAGGATTATCAATGCTAAGCCTACGCTTCTAACAGAGATTCAGGCAAAGTTGAGAGACGAAGCAGGAAACGAAGATGTATGCTTAAAGATAGATACAAAAAAAAATGCAGTTAAAATCATTTCGGAAGAAGATAATAACAGACAATACGGTTATATCTTCCTCGACACCCTGCGCCCAACATATAATTATCTGGGATTTGATTATACGTTATGTTTGTATATATCTAATTGTTTGATTCAGATACTCCAATCATATGAAGATTATTCTGCTAAAGCACTTATGCGCCCATTGGAGGGAGAAGACAATATAACAGAAGGTATATATAAGGCAATGGAACATGCCGACGAAGACGGTAATGCCAGTGTTGTCGTTTCTTGGGAAAATAATGTTCAACAAGATCCTGAAGACTTTGAAGCTTCAATCAAAAATGAGATCCTTGATATCTCAGAGGAACAGGGATGGCAAAACATCAATGAGGACAGATATGGTAAGTTGAATTTGAAAAAGATTGGCGATTTCAATGAGTTAATCGCTAAGATAGCCAGATGTTCTGGTGATGCCAGATGGCTTCGCAATCATGCAAATGAAAGCATCTATAAGAGACTACGAATGGCTTTCTGTAAGAAAAGAGATAAAGACGATACAGATAAAGCCATATACAGAATGTGCTGCATAGGGATTGTTGATGATGTGACTATTGATTATCTGTCACAAACATACGAACTTAAAATCCACAAACGCACTGATGAAGAGTTCAAACAGTATATGTTGGATTTCTTCTGTAAGTATTACTCTTTGGAGCAAGCACAGAAGAAGGTGGATGAAATTGACAGACAGCCAGGGCGCAATTATTTAGACCGTTGCTTGGGTTATTTAACTGCCTTTGTGTATGAATACCTCGAAAAGAAGCGTTATCGTGCCATCGAGGACATGTGTATAGCATGTGAGGACAGTATCATTGAACGTCAAGCAAATGGTAACGACGAATGGCTGAAAGAGTTTATTCATTTATACTTCAACTCTAAGTATGCACGAACAGGCTATGAAGTCAACGGAAAACCTTATTCCCTGAAGGATGATACAGATATAGAGGGAAAAGATGGATTCGATGTCGTTAAGAAGTATATTGAAATCATTGACCCTGTTAATGATAACTCTGGCAGTGAAGTGGATAATGTCAAACATCTGTATGGCGCGACCTTACTTTGTCTGAGAGCACATCCTGATAATGCTGCTTTGCAACTTTTGCTTGCTTATTGCATTACTTTCTTAGGTGCAGGAAATAACCAGAAGCTGAAAAATAATGCTTATAACAATTATATTGAAGGCTTTATGACTTTATATAACAGAGATAATAAGCAGGTCTGGAGTGACATTGACACATTTACATCTTATCTTAAAACCAAAGTTCGTAAAGATGACAAGTTTATCAAGCAGAACTTGGTTGACGATGGTAAGAAGACGATAACACTTTTTGTCCATGAGGATAAATTAAATGAAATAACAAAGAAATATCTAAAATAATTATATCAAAATGGCATACGATATTAACGCTACTTTGGAAAGGTTAGAACAGAACCTAAAGCAACTTGATTCTGCAAGAAAACAAGTTGAAACCACTGTTCAAGCAAGTGAAGAATTGCAAAATGCCGTTGCTGGTTATGTCGCTTCCATCAATTCCATTGTTAAGGAAATCAAAGAATGGGAGAAACAATTAGCAGGAGCACAGGTTGGAATATCAAAAGAATTGCAGATATCAGTGGATAAAATGACTTCTGCTTGCGAATCTATTATTTCCAAATTCACTTCTTCAGTCGATACTTCTTTACTGAAATTTACTGAGCAGAATAACTTGTTGGCAGAAAGGGTTAAAGAACTTAATGCCCTTCGTGAGGAGATAAAAACTACCACAAAAGAGATTCAAACCATTAAAGAGTCTCTTTCTGCCATTTCCAAGGATTTGAAGGATTCTCAAAAGGGTCAAGATGAAGCTATTGCATCAATCAAACAAAAGGTTGATGACCTTCCTTCCAAGATTAAGGAACATGCTGACAGCATTACTGAGAAGTTGAATCAATGGAATCAGGAGTTGAAAAACATAATCGAAGATACTACTCCTACGATAAAATCCATTGAAACAAAAGTAGATGCCGTTACCAATACAGTTAATGGCATACAGACTTCATGCAACACAATTAAAAGAGCCACTGATAATATAAATAACGAGATTAAGAATTTGCAAAATGAATTAGCGACTTCTTCCGAAGCTACGACTAAAGCAATTAAAATCAATCGTTGGATTATTATTGCCGGTATCATTATTCTTGCTGCTTTGCATTTCATTCATTAACAGTAACCGTAATTGTATGCGCAATCGTCCTATAGCAAAACTGATTAAATGGTTTGTCAATCGTGAGAAGGGCAAAGTAGTTGATGCACGTTCCGAGATTCAACGACGTTTTGCTTATCTTGACTGGAATGACCAGAAGAAAATCCTTTTGGCATTCCTTTCTTCCGGCAAAGCCGATCGCAAATGGGCATATAATGAACTGCGTCTTTTTTCAAAACATTATAATTATGAATTATCCTCTTATATCAGAATATCTTGAATCCATTAAGCATTCTGAAGACAAATTTAATGTACTGAGCACCCTTCGTCCTGTTTATGATGAAGCTGGTGAGATAGTGATGTCTAGCGGTAACTTTGCTGTGGTATTCAAGATGAAAGATGAATCCTCAGGGAAACTATATGCAGTGAAGTGCTTTTTGAAAGAGCAAGAGGGACGTGATATAGCATATCAGCAGATAACAGATGAATTGGAATATGTGTCATCAAACTATTTGTGCTCCATCAAGTACTTCCAAAAAGAATTGTTTGTTGATTCTACAGTTTCTTCTGATACAGAATTTCCTGTATTACTCATGGACTGGGTAGAAGGAGTTACGCTTGATAAGTATGTTCATCAACACATATCCGATAAATATGCTTTGCAGCTTATCACATATCAGTTTTGTAGAATGGCTGCCTGGCTGATGTCACAAACATTTGCTCATGGAGACCTTAAGCCCGATAATATCTTAGTTACTGAAGATGGGGCCTTAGTGTTGGTTGATTATGATGGTATGTACGTGCCCGCTATGCAAGGACAAAAGGCGCGAGAATTGGGCAGTCCTGACTATCGCCATCCATTGCGTACAGAAGATTGTTTCAATGAACATATCGATGATTTTCCATTGGCGCTTATTGGTATGTCTCTGAAAGCAATAGCTTTAGACACCTCTTTGTTGCAGAATAATGCTAGGTCAGATTCACTTCTGTTATCAGAATCTGATTTCCATAACATCGGTGAATGTCTGATGATGAAATCACTATGTGCTCTTTTGAATGATGCGGAATTTTCGAAATTATATGCTTTGTTCACTTTGGCGCACTCACAGCAAGAACTATCTGCTGTTTCTTTCCGCTTGTTTTTGCTTAATAAGGTAGAAAAGCCAATTGAAGAAGTCCTTTCTACAAAAGCAACGGAAGAGGATTTAAAGGATGCTATTAAAGATGAGTATGGAGTTAAGTATAGTCGCGATGGGAAAAAGCTGTTAGAGGCTTCTTTTTTTTGGGAGAAAGAATATGTTGTAAGAGAAGGAACAGAAGTTATTTGCGATGGTGCTTTCCAATCTACTGGTATTAGAAGTGTAAAGCTGCCCTCTACGATAATATCTATCGGTTCTTTGGCATTTGCTAACGAAAGTTTGGTTTCATGTAATATTCCAGCATCCGTAAAATATATTGCCCATAACAACCCATGGCGAGGATGCTTCCATATTATGAATATGGATATTCAATCTAAAAACTTCATCATAAAAGATGGGATTTTATATTCTTCTGATTTTAGAATTGTTTATGGTGCTATTTATTGGAAATCTGTTTTTAATATAGATAATCGATCAAAAAAAATATGTGCTAATGCATTTTGTGGCTGCGAATCTCTTCAAAGCGTCACTATTCCGAACTCTGTAACAAACATAGGAGATGGAGCTTTTAGATGGTGCAATTCTCTTCAAAGCATCACCATTCCGAACTCTGTAACAAGCATAGGAGATTACGCTTTCTGGTTGTGCAAATCTCTTCAAAGCGTCACCATTCCAAACTCAGTAACGAGCATAGGAGATGGAGCTTTTATTTTGTGCGAATCTCTGCAAAGCGTCACTATTTCAAACTCTGTAACGAGCATAGGAAATAAAGCTTTCTTTTTGTGCGAATCTCTGCAAAGCGTCACTATTCCGAACTCTGTAACGAGCATAGAAGATGAAGCCTTTGGTGGCTGCGAATCTCTGCAAAGCGTCACTATTCCGAACTCAGTAAAGAGCATAGGAAATAGAGCTTTCTGTTTGTGCAGATCTCTTCAAAGCATCACCATTCCGAACTCTGTAAGAAATATCGGAAATAACGCTTTTCGTGGTTGCAATATATGTTTTTTCATTTGTAACTCAACATATTTCCAAAATGATGATGTTTGCTTGTTCAATAAGGATAAGACAGCTATTGTTAGTAGAATAAAAGATTGCGTCAATTATATAATTCCGAACTCTGTAACGAAGATAGGAGATAGAACTTTTAGTTCGTGCAAATCTCTTCAAAGCATCACCATTCCGAACTCTGTAACGAGCATAGGAGATGAAGCCTTTATTGGCTGCGAATCTCTTCAAAGCGTCACCATTTCAAACTCAGTAACAAGCATAGGAGATGGAGCTTTCTGGAATTGCACGCATTTAGATGAGCCTTCCCAACTACGACTAAAAGAATTAAATTATGAGCCCACTTCAAAAAGTACTTTTTAGTTCTTTATCCTACAAAACGCCATTTGATTATCAGATGATTACATTTGAAGAAATTATCTAAAAAGACTTTTTAAAGTGGATTCAAACTTTTTTGTTTCCAACCAAACATTTTTGCTCTTTTTCGCGATTTTCAACGGAAATATTGGCAAAAACAAGGTCACAGGCCTTGCAAAAGTGTTATTTTTGTGTAAAGCAGAATCTGAATTAGAAAAAAATGTGTACCTTTGCACCTGTTCTCCGAACAATGCCGAAGCCCGAGGGCGGACGCTGCGGGACGAGAGCCTATATATAGGAGAGGCGTTATCTGTGACGCTTTGTGCTTGACGCATAGGAATCTGGCAGTTCCAAACAAACAGTTGTCAAGAATCAAAGCAACAATGACGCTCATGGGTATGTAATATCCGACATGCAAATTGCTGGTGGCCATTAATGGCTCATGGCAAAAAGTTTATCGTTTATATACATATCGGCGTGGGCTTCGGCGTTGCTCGTTTCGACAATTGGGCGATGCCAGAGCCTCTATGCGTGGGACAAGCGACAGGTAGATTCCCACGCTTTTTGTATGTGTAGCTACCAATAGTTATTTTACCATCCTGCTTGGGAGTCGGGGATTAAAGTTGTAGCAATGGAAAAAGTAATTTATGGACGCATTGGAGAAAACAGAATTTCAGAGACCATTCTCAATTATCAGCCTAACATTCCCGAACAGGAGTCTACGGCGAAAAAGAATATTCGTAATAGGTTTGCTGCTCAAGGCTACAATCCTAACGAGGTGATATTTGAGTAAAGGTACCACATAACGCATATAGGAGTACAAATAACAAAACTTTAAACACCGACCGTTCGCAGATCTCTTTTGAACCCCAAAATAGACCTGCAGAAACAAGGAAAGAGCCTCGTAGTGCTTTCTTCAAAAATTCGCATCTGCTTTCATCGTGTTCTTTTCTATCCATAACCTGATGAACGAGTTGGTCATCAATGCGACTCAACGACTCCTCAGACACGCATTTAACAAAGTCGCATGGATAATCTCATAACGAGAGTACCAAGCGATATTGCTGGAAATGAGTTTGCTGTCCATACGGATAGCCTTGCCGGAGATGCGATACTCAATAGCTTGTGCCTTGGTGATTTGCTTGAAGCATTTGTCAAAAAGGTTCACGCCTTTTTGCTCCTCATACTCGCAGATCTTACGGCGGAATCCATAATAAGAATCTATGGCTGGACACTGTTCATCAAGAGTCACCATACCAAGGGCACGGCGATAAAGCAGATTGAATCGGCATTGCTCATACAACTGCTCGTCGCTGCAACCGCATCCCTCTTTGAGTATCATCATTGAGACAAGAATGCGGATAGAAGCATTTGGACGACCGACACGATTATCCTCTCGCTCTGTTGTATGGAGCGGTTTGAAAATGTCTTCGTCAACCTTGGAGGTTACTTGCTTGTAGAACTTGTTGTGCCAAGCTGATTCTTCGTCGTACATACGACTCTCTCGTTCGCACATCAGTCCTGAAGGAGAACTGAACAAGTTGAATAGTTTTGTCTTTGGACTCTTTTTGAACATATTCTTATATTGTTGTTTGAGACTTCAAAGTTACAAAAAAAATCTCCAGACTACAAAAAGTCAAAGAACGAATGAATGTTAAACTTTCAAACGGAACCACTTTTTAAAGTGGACGCAATAATATTCTGTACTAGCGATGCATTGGCACATTACATCTTGATGATGTATGAGTTGTCGCATCGCAACACTTTTGCAGACGAACTTCAAGAAGCAGAACGGACGGGAACGAGAGAGTCAGCATTCATAAAGAATGTCTCTTCTGCTAAATTTGATTTTCGCAAGGATGTTCTACTGAAACTCATGAACTGCAAAAGTCGATATACCCTTGAGAAGCATATATCTAAGCTCTTAAAGAATAAACTAATAGCATTGGATGACTATTCTTTCACTTTCAAAACATTATAATTATGAATTATCCTCTTATATCAGAATACATTGAATCCATTAAGAATTCTGAAGACAATTTTAATGTACTGAGCACCCTTCGTCCTGTTTACGATGAAGCTGGTGAGATAGTGATGTCTAGCGGTAACTTTGCGGTGGTATTCAAGATGAAAGATGAATCCTCTGGGAAGCTATATGCAGTGAAGTGCTTTTTGAAAGAGCAAGAGGGACGTGATATAGCATATCAGCAGATAACAGATGAATTGGAATATGTGTCATCAAACTATTTGTGCTCCATCAAGTACTTCCAAAAAGAATTGTTTGTTGATTCTACAGTTTCTTCTGATACAGAATTTCCTGTATTACTCATGGACTGGGTAGAAGGAGTTACGCTTGATAAGTATGTTCATCAACACATATCCGATAAATATGCTTTGCAGCTTATCACATATCAGTTTGGTAATATGGCTGCCTGGCTGATGACACAACCATTTGCTCATGGAGACCTTAAGCCCGATAATATCTTAGTTTCTGAAGATGGGGCCTTAGTGTTGGTTGATTATGATGGAATGTTTGTCCCTGCTATGCAAGGACAAAAGGCGCGAGAATTGGGCAGTCCTGACTATCGCCATCCATTGCGTACAGAAGATTGTTTCAATGAACATATCGATGATTTTCCATTGGCGCTTATTGGTATGTCTCTGAAAGCAATAGCTTTAGACACCTCTTTGTTGCAGAATAATGCTAGGTCAGATTCACTTCTGTTATCAGAATCTGATTTCCATAACATCGGTGAATGTCTGATGATGAAATCACTATGTGCTCTTTTGAATGATGCGGAATTTTCGAAATTATATGCTTTGTTCATTTTGGCGCACTCACAGCAAGAACTATCAGCCGTGTCATTTCGATTGTTTTTATTGAATAAGGTAGAAAAGCCAATTGAAGAAGTTCTTTCTACAGAAGCAACGAAAGAGGATCGTAAGTATGCTATTATAGATGAGTATGGAGTTAAGTATAGTCGCGATGGGAAAAAGCTATTAAAGGCTTATTTCTCATCATGGGAGGAAGAATATGTTGTAAGAGAAGGAACAGAAGTTATTTGCGATGGTGCTTTTAGCTGCTGCTTTTCTCTTCAAAGCGTCACTATTCCAAACTCTGTAACGAAGATAGGAGATAGTGCTTTCTGGTCGTGCAAATCTCTTCAAAGCGTCACTATTCCAAACTCTGTAACAAGCATAGGAG
>OKTZ01000408.1_pt1 | contig 14994 bp, 15 predicted proteins | sample 1606711 | NCBI WGS metagenome assembly OKTZ01 (sample SAMEA3882535, study PRJEB24775) | human gut metagenome | biome: human-associated habitat; feature: intestine environment; material: feces | place: Netherlands | collected 2009/2010 | reverse complement strand
TGTGCCTCGCTGGTACATCCCTGTACCAGCGTTGCCTGTTGCCAGACGAAATTCCCAGTGCCCCTAACAGCCCTTATCAGGCATCCGTACTTTGACGAACGGTATCACTATTCTGTTAAACATGGAAAAGACTGTTTTTATCATAAAAAGAAAAATGGACTACTTAGAACAGTGGCATTTCATCATCTGAAAATCAAATATGCATCGAATATCACAAAATTTATTTTATCTTGAAAATCTTCTTCCTACGCAATCACCGAAAATTAATATTTGAAAAAGGAGAAAAGAATGACTATAATTCAGAAAATAGCAATTGCATATGCAATAATTGCAAATATTGTTGGGCTATCCGTCATGGGAATAGACAAACGCAGAGCCATCTGTCATAAATGGCGTATTCCAGAAAAAACATTATTTCTGGTAAGCATACTGGGAGGAAGCATTGGGACATGGGCAGGTATGTATCTGTTCCGTCATAAGACAAAACATTGGTACTTTGTAATAGGAATGCCATTTATACTGATTGTGCAACTGGTTTTATACTATTATTTTTGGTAAAAATATTTTCAAACCGGGATAGGCGTGATAAAATATATCAAACAGAAATGAGATATGGATAATAGGTGAGCAACAGTATCAGGGAGAAATGCAAATTATGGCAGGAATGATGGAGTTAAATGGCTGCCGGATTATTGTAAAGGAAATTGCCGGCGGGAAGATGGTATTAGATACAAGAATCAAATCTTATGATCCGATCCGTAAAGTAGTAAAGGTTAGTGCAGGAAGCCTTGACAACCGGATGGAGCATGCGGTGACGGTTATCATATTTGGACCGAATGGGAGCCTGGTAGAAGCTACCGGTAATCTTCGGAAGGTTATAATTGCCAATGAAGTAGAAATCGAGCTGGGCAGGAGTAAGAATGGTGAGAAGCGGAAGCATGCCCGTTATCCCTTAAAAGAAAAGGGATATATAGAATCTGTTATTGTGGATGGAACATTAATTGAATTGCAGAAGCCAATTGAAATGGAAACCTGTAATATCAGTGGAAATGGAATTCTGATTCAGACAATGGCAGGAAGCGGGACAGTTGGAACGGAACTGCGGATTTGTGTGAAACTTGGACATATCGGATTGTCCGGATACAGAATGCAAATCTTAAGACAGAAGAGTATGGCTGCATGATGATTCGTGACAGGAATATATAAGGGCGGAGTGACAGAATGAGACTTAGAAAAATTCCAATTGATTTTTTATGGGAAGGCATGGAACTTTCCGGAGATATTTATAATGACAGAGGTTCGGTGCTACTTTTAAAACGGGGCGAAGTCCTGACACAGGACCGGTTAGATAAACTTTCCAAGTTTGAACGTGGTGGATATATTACAACCAGTGAGGAAACTTATCAGGAAATTCTCAACAGTGGAAAAGCACCAAGAGCTGCATTGCAGAGAGTATACGAAGAAGCAGTCGGCTATACAGCATTAAAAAACGATGTAGACAGTATTTTTTCTGTAACCAGAAATGCTTCCGAAATTAATATGGAAGCAACGGAGACTGTTACAAAGGATATTTTTACTAAGATTAAGGTATTGGATTTCCCTAAAATATTTCAGTGTATTGATGCACCGAGAGAGATGGATGAGAATTTGCAGCGCCATTCCCTGAACGTAGCATTTACCAATGGTGTTATCGGGCAGTGGCTGAAGCTTCCGGAACCGATGATTAAAAAGCTGGTATGCGCCGGATTAGTGCACGATATCGGAAAGACGAAGGTACCGGAAGAAATCTTAAATGCACCGAGAAGACTTACGGAAGAAGAATTTGAAATCATAAAAGCTCATCCCGTTTATTCATATGAGCTGCTTTGGGATAATGTAGATGAAGATATCCGGTTAGCGGCAAGACATCATCATGAGCGGCTGGATGGAAAGGGTTATCCGGATCAGATTGCAGGAGATGAGATTTCTCTGCTGGCAAGGATTACCGCCATTTCCGATGTGTATGATGCCATGATTTCCCAGAGAAGTTATAAGGAATCCATGATTCCTTTTGATGTGCTGGAGAAATTTAAAAAGGGCGAATTTCCGGGACTGGATGAACGCCTGGTAGACTTATTTGTGAAAAATATGGTGGCAAATTACCGGGATGTAAAGGTACAGATGTCCGATGGAAGAATCGGTGTGGTGCGTTACATTCCACCAAATGACCTGAATCATCCGATTATCAACTGTAATCATGATGTCAGTCAGACAGATGATAAATGGTATTGCGTCTGCATTGCAAATCAGACAGGAAAATAGATTTTGCATAAATAAAAACCTCTTTACCAGAAAAATGGTAAGGAGGTTTATTATTTATAGGCTTTGTTTCAGGCAGGTTTTGATATCATCGGAAGCATTGCTGATTGGCTTTATGTGGAAGGTATCGGTAAGATACTGCAGCACATTTGGACTGATGAAGGCAGGAAGCGTTGGACCTAAATAAATATCATGAATGCCAAGGCTTAAAAGGGCAAGCAGGTCAGCAACCGCTTTCTGTTCATACCAGGATATAATCAGTGACAGTGGAAGTCCGTTTACGTCCGTTTCAAAAGCATCTGCAAGCGCAGTAGCAATGCGGATGGCAGAGTAGACATCATTACATTGTCCCACATCCAAAAGACGTGGCAGTCCGGCTACTTCACCAAAATCTAGTTTATTAAAACGGTATTTTCCGCAGGCAAGCGTTAGAATCATACAGTCGGATGGAACCATTTGGGCAAAGTCAGTGTAGTAATTTCGTCCCGGACGGGCACCGTCACAGCCGCCGATAAGGAAGAAATGGCGGATTTGTCCGCTTTTAACAGCTTCCACAAGCTGTGGGGCATAGCTTAAGGCAGCGTGGTGTCCGAAACCTACCAGAATCTCTTTTGCCGGCTGGTCTTCCTGGAAACCGCCAAGTTCAATTGCCTGTTTTATGATTTCACTGAAATCTTTGTCTCCATTTTCTTTCCGACCGACATGTTTCACACCATCCCAGCCTACTACATTCGTGCTGTAAATCCTGTCTTTGTAGGAATCTCTCGGGCGCATCAGGCAGTTGGTGGTCATCAGGATACAGCCTGGAATGTTGTCAAACTGTTTCTGCTGATCCTGCCAGGCACCACCGAAGTTACCTACAAGATGAGAATATTTTTTCAGTCCATCATAACCGTGGCAGGGCAGCATTTCACCATGGGTATAGATGTTGATGCCGGTGCCTTCCGTCTGCTTCAACAGCATTTCCAAATCATTTAAGTCGTGGCCGGAGACAATGATAAATGGCCCTTTTTTAATAGTAACATTTACCTTATGCGGGGAAGGATTGCCATAAATAGTGGTATTGGCATCGTCCAGTTTTTTCATGACTTCAATAGCCATTTCACCGGTACGCATGGTCAGACGGATCAGGTCTTCGACAGTCAGCCGGTCATCGGTAATGGCTTCTAATGCCAGTATATAAAAGTCATCCACTTCATCACTGAAGTAACCTAATTCTCTTGCCTGATGACCATAGGCACTGATACCTTTTAAACCGTAGAGAATAGTTTGACGGAGGGAGCGGATGTCTGGGCCTAAGGATTTGTCATACATAATGCCCGCCATAGGAGCATCCTTTAACATATCCGTTTTTGAATCCGGCAGATGATAGGTGGCATGGAGTGTGGAATTCGAAATTTCACCTACCAAATTGTGAAGCTCTTCTTTGATTTGCTGTGATTGCCGGAGCAGTGCTACATGTACATCTGCATCAAAATTTACATTGGTAAGTGTCGTAAAAAGTACATTTTCAATAAAGCTTACAATCGATTTGTCCATATGTTGTCCCTGCTCCATCAGCACTTTTCCGTAGCAGCTGATTCCCTTTATCTGAAAAATAAGTAAATCCTGCAGGTTGGCAATTTCCGGTGTCTTTCCACATACGCCAAGCTTTGTACAGCCTTTGCCACCGGCTGTCTGTTCACACTGATAGCAGAACATTTCATAATTTAAATCCATGTTATTTCCCATACGATAATCTCCTTTTATAGAAAATTTTTTGGACGATTGCGAAAAGATATATTTTTCTTTCAAAATTTTTACTATAGAAGGGTATTGGAAGTTTGCACCGAAATACCGTAGTTCTAAAAGGTATGTTTTGCTTGTGGCGATAAAAATAGTCTTTCCAATGTTTGACAGCAGAGCTGCATGGTTCGTCAATTACGGATGCATGGTAAGGGCTGTTAGGGGCACTTAGAATTTCATTCGTCCTTTGGCAACGCTGGCACAGGGATGTGCCAGCGAGGTGCATCTGAGCATGGATGCGAATATGCACCGGTTGCCGGAAAAGCCAATAAGCAGAACAAAATTCATAGTGCCACTTGCAGACGTTGTATCGCATCTGGCTTCAATGGACGGGCTGACACGGATGAAAAAGATAGAATAGTTATTATGACGTAACATTAAGTGAACGTAGGAAAAGGAGAAAAATATGTTTCGAATCGGTTGCCATTTATCATCATCAAAAGGCTTCCTAGCTATGGCAAAGCAGGCAGAGGAAATCGGAGCCAATACATTTCAGTTTTTTACCAGAAATCCAAGAGGCGGCAAAGCAAAGGATTTAGATGTGAAAGATATAGCTGCATATCAGCAGTATGCTGCGGAGCATGGCATCGGGCAGATTCTTGCCCATGCACCCTATACAATAAATGCCTGCGGCAAAGATGAGCGGGTACAGGAGTTTGCCAGAGAAACCATGGCGGATGATTTGCGGCGTTTAGAGGAGATACCGGACTGCAAATATAATTTTCATCCTGGCAGCCATGTGCAGCAGGGAGCGGAAGTTGGAATTGAAAAGATTGCAGGAGTCTTAAATGAAATCATGTGGCAGGAGCAGAAAACAACAGTGCTGCTTGAGACCATGGCTGGAAAAGGAACAGAAGTAGGAAGAAACTTTGAAGAACTGCAGGAGATTTTAAGCAGGGTAAAATATCCGGAGAAAATGGGAGTCTGTCTGGATACCTGCCATGTTTTTGATGGCGGCTATGATATCAGCGGACATTTAGAGGAAGTATTAGAAGAATTTGACCGCATTATCGGACTGGATAAGCTGTGTGCCATTCATTTGAATGATTCGAAAAATGTACTGGGCAGCCATAAAGACCGTCATGAATGTCTGGGTGCAGGCAATCTGACCATGGATGCCATTGTGCGGATAATCAACCATCCGGCATTGAAAAAACTGCCATTTTACCTTGAAACACCGAATGATTTAGAAGGATATGCCAGAGAGATTGCCATGTTAAAAGCGGCAAGAAAAGATTAGCTTAAAGGTTAAGTTTTTCGGAAAAAAGAACGATATATCAGGTATAAGATGGATGGAGGCAATTTTGTCTTAAAATTAGGAGGAGAAATATGATTCGTGTAACAGGAAATAACAGCCTTTTGATGAGTTCGCTGAATACGGACACAGACAATGATACAAAAGTGGTGGACTTGTTAAAAAAGAGCAGTGAGACAGAGAAGAGCAGCAAAATAACCGGGAAAAAGAGTGAAGAATATGACAGTGTCAAGAAGTCTGCATCCTCACTCAAAGCAAGTGCAGCAGTATTAAGTGAAACAGGAGAGGATTCCATTTTTGCCAAGGCAGAAGAAAGCGGAGATTATTCCGATTTGATTTCACTGATAGAGCGTTTTACCGGAGATTATAACAGTCTCTTAGAAAGCCTATCAGACCTTGATACAGACAAATCTGCAAATTACAGCAAGGAATTAAAAAGCATTATTTCCGGTCAGAGTGAAGCGTTACAGAAGGTCGGCATTACCGTAGACAGTAATGGAAAACTTGTAATAGATGAGGTAACTCTGAAAAATGCAGATAAGAAGGAATTAAAAGACCTGTTCCAGGGAGAAAATTCCGTTGCAGGAAAAGTTGCTGATAATTTACATCGGAGCAAATGCTGCGGCTGACCAGTATGTGGACAGTTGTGCCAACTATACAGCAGGTGGAACATCCGCAGAATATGTCCAGATGGCAAATCTGATAGGCAGTTACTTAGACTCTCTTTCTTGAGATTAAAGTGTCACTAAGTCAGAAAGAAGCGGTTCAAAAATAACACCCTGCAAAGTATCATCCGAAAGCGACTGCGAATAGGAAATACAGGAAGCAATAAAATGAGCTGCCTGTGTGGTACATTCTTGTAAGGAGAAGCCCCGTAAGGTAAGTGCAGATACAATACTGACGAAGATGTCGCCGGTTCCGGGATACCCCGGACCGGCTTTTTTCGTGGAAACAGTATTCACATTTCCGCAGTTATCAGAAATATAGTTAAGGAAAGTGTCGCCTTTTGGACAGCCGGTAATAATACATTTTTTCACACCCAGTGCATGAAGCTTTTTGGAAATGGCAGAAAGCTCCGAATCGGTGCAGTCATGCTTCGGATAAGGCGTATCTGTTAAAAGGCAGGCTTCCGTCAGATTTGGTGTGATAATATCACCCCGGGATACAAAGTCTTTCATGTGATCGCAGAATTCCGGCGTAATATGCTGATAGGCTCTGCCGTGGTCACCCATTACCGGGTCTATAATAAAAAGAGGTTTTTCGGTGAGAGAATCATAGTAATGGGAAATGGCATGGAGCTGTTCCTTGGCACCAAGGTAGCCGCAGTAGATGCCGTCCCAGTTCATGGAAAGAATATTCAGTGCAGCAAAATAATCCTTAAGCTGTCCGGTTAAATCAATTTTCAAGTGGGTAGGGAAACCGGTATGATTGCTGAAAACAGAAGTAGGCACAGGGATTCCCTGTACCTTACATGCACTTACCACCGGGAGAGACACGCTCATGGAGCAGCGTCCCACACCGGATATATCATTGATAATCAGAAGTTTTGGTGGTAAAGTATTTAATTTCATGCGCATGCGCTTTCCTTTCCAAGACGTGGCAGCATATTAGATTTTGCCAGTACCGGACGCAGTGCCATGTATACAGCAGTTGCTACGATAACGGATAATACTGCATTAATGCTGGTTGCTGCAATGTTAATAGAAAGTGTAACTTCTGCTGCCGGTTTTCCTAAGATAACCAGTTTGTAGAAGTAGCCGAACAGTGGGTCAAAAACAACGTTGAATAACAGTCCGCAGATACTTGCGATAACAACCCATTTGAAAACGTGCCTGCTATCTTTGGAAGTGGAAATTTTACCGATTTTGTGTGCAACCAGACCGGTAATCAGACCGATGCAGAATTTTAAGATAAAAGTCTTTGGTGCGTATACAATGTAAATCGGGTCTAAAAGGTCGCCGATTGTCATACCGATGGCACCGCCAATTCCACCATAAACACCGCCTAATAATAATGCACCTAATACACATACCGCGTTCCCAAGGTGGAGAGATGTGGCATCTCCGCCAGGAAGTGCAATTTTAATCTGTAAGAATGTGAATACCACATAGGAAAGTGCTGCCATAAGAGCAGTCAGTACAAGTTTGTAGATTCTTTCGTTTTTCATCATAAAGTCCTCTTTTCTTTCTCTTTGTTTGCGGTTTATCATAAAACAGAAATGGCATTATAAAAACATCCAATTTTGATAAAAATGACCATGCCAGTTTAAAGATGAAGAGCAAGTTTTTTATGAACGTAATAATAAAAGAGTCCAAGGGAAAGGCATGTGGTAAGGCGTATAAATAAAAGTCTTTTCAATTTATGTAGAGAAAGGTATAATAAAATTGCTGGTAAAGTTCAAAAATTACAGTTTATATATGGGAGGATGAAAGAATTGACAGAACAAGGAAGAGTAAATAAGACTGCAATGACAGGGCATACAATTATGGGAATCTTATTGGCACTGGTTAATTTTTTGGAAATTTTCAGAACTTCCAAGAATGTAGTTTATGTGGCGGTGCTTATTGTGCTGGCACTTGGACCGGTGGTGGCAGAATGGATTTGCTATGGGAAAGACCAGGAGACAAAAGCAATCAAGCATCTTTTGGGGATTGGATTTGCAGTATATTATACGGTGGCACTGATAGGTGCCGGCAATCAGTTGGTTTTTGTATATGTAATACCGATGTTTATTTTGATTTCTGTATTTTCAGATTCGAAATATGCATTGGAACTTGGAATTGGAGCAATTATCGTAAATCTTATTTCTATTGTAGTACATACCATGAAAGGCCAAGGTGAGGGACCTGCTTTCTATGGAACAGAGATTATTATACTGATTTTGACAACAGCATTTTCTTATTGTAGTTCTGCTGTTTTACAGAAATCGTTTTTATCACGGCTGGGTGAAATGAATCAGGCGAAGGGACAGTCTGATACCATGCTTCAGAAAATTTTAGAAGTATCTGATGCCATGACAAAGAAAATTAATGGAATGTCTGATGAAGTAGAATTACTTGGCAGTGGTGTCAGTGATACCAGAAATGCCATGGAAGAGTTGACCGGCGGAACAACAGATACAGCGGAAGCGGTGCAGAATCAGTTAAGTCAGACAGAAGCAATCCAGGAAAAAGTAATGCAGGTAACTAGGGCATCTGGCAGCATTGCTGAGAGCATGGCAGTTACAGCAGAGGCGTTGAACGCTGGTAAGAAAAATATTGAACAGCTGGTATCACAGGTGAGTGTGACTGAGCAGACGAACAGTCAGGTGGCAGCAGAACTTACTTCTTTAAAAGAGTATATGGATAAAATGTATTCCATCATTGAGATTATCAATAATATTACTTCAGAAACCAGCCTGCTTTCATTAAATGCGTCAATTGAAGCAGCCCGTGCCGGTGAAGCAGGAAGAGGTTTTGCTGTAGTAGCATCTGAGATTTCAGGTCTGGCAACTCAGACACAGGAAGCAACGGTCAGTATTGAAGAACTGATAAGAAATGTATCGGAAGAACTGGAAAAAGTAGTGACCATCATCGAAAGCATGATTTCACAGGTTGAACATCAGAATGTAACAGTCAATGAAACTGCCGGAAGCTTCCGTACGATAGAGGATAATTCGGACCGTGTACAGAGCCAGTCGGATGCATTGTCTGGTATTGTGAAAGAATTAGAAAGTGCCAATGCAGGTATCATGGATAGTATCCAGACAATTTCCGCTATTTCAGAAGAAGTAGCGGCACATACAAATAATACATTGACAACCTGCGAGAAGAACCAGAAGAGCGTAGAACATCTGATGGCAGAGACTGAAAATTTAATTGAACTGACGCATCAGCTTCAGCAGTAAAGATATTTATTATATGAGCAGGGAGCAGAAAATGGGAGCATATCATAATCTTTCAGAAAAATTACAGCAGAGAATCATAGAAGACAGAAAAGAGCATAGGGCAAATCCATATGCTTTTTCCGAAGAACAGGTTTTGCGCCGGGAGATGAATCATGACAGGGCGAATCTCTGGAGGCCTCCCTTTGTCCGGGACATTGAGAAAATCATGCATCTGCCTTATTATAACCGTTATGGAGACAAGACGCAGGTATTTTCCCTTTACAGAAATGATGACATTTCAAGACGGGCGCAGCATGTGCAGCTCGTTTCAAGGATTGCAAGGAATATTGGAAATGTATTAAATCTCAATCAGGATTTAATAGAAGCAATTTCCCTGGGACATGACATCGGACATGCACCATTCGGACATGCCGGTGAGAGAATTTTAAGTGCACTTTTACGGGGAGAGACCGGACGATATTTTAACCATAATGTGCACAGTGTGCGTGTGCTGGATGTACTGGGACAGAGAAATATCAGTCTGCAGACTCTGGATGGTGTTCTATGTCATAATGGTGAAATGGAACAGCAGGAGTATCAGCCGAAAAAGGCAAAAACCTTTGCAGATCTGGATACAGAAGTAGAAATGTGTTATCAGAAGGAAGATGGAATTAAACATCTTGTGCCGGGAACCCTGGAAGCCTGTGTAATGCGGATTTGTGATATTATAGCATATCTTGGCAAGGACAGACAGGATGCTGTACGCCTGCATCTTCTGCCGGATGACAGAGGTTTTAACGGAGATACTATAGGCAGCAGCAATGCGGAAATCATCAATAATATGGTAGTTAACATCATTGAAAACAGCTATGGAAAACCATATCTTTCCATGGATGAAGCATATTTTCAACAGTTGAAGCTTGCAAAGACTGAAAATTATGAGTATATCTATCACAATGAGAAAATCGAAAAAGTCATCCGGGAAAATCTGAATCCGATGTTTGAAGAGATGTACTATCAGTTATTGAAAGATGCAAGGGATAAGAATGAAAATTCCTGGCTCTACCGCCACCACATTGCATATGTGGCAGAAAACAACCGGTTCAGCAGAACCTTTTCGAAGGAACAATACATGGAGACAGAACCGAACCAGCTTGTGGTGGATTATATCGCAAGCATGACGGATGACTATTTTGTAGATTTGTACCATGAAATGTTCCCGAAAGGAAAGTATGATGTAAAATACATCGGCTACTTTGATGAAGATTAACTATTTTAATGGCGAGGCTGTTGCCCGGGAAACCATCCGGTCAACAGCCTTCAATTCTTCTAAGAAAAGCTGCTGGTTATAGCTGGAAAGAGTATGATAGATACTTAGCAGTTCACCTTCACAGCTGTTGAGATGCGTCAGACTGGTATTGCGGATGTTACTGTGACCGAGCAGATAGTCGGTGGAAGTATGAAAATAGTCGGCTATTCTTACTAAGGTTGCATAGTCAGGTTCTTTCCCCTGATTGATATATCCATTCAGAGCAGAGGGAGAGATATGTAGTGCATCTGCAAGCTGCCGCTGGGTAATGTTAGCTTCTTCAATCAGGTATCGTAACTTAGAACCGATATTCATATACAAACCTCATCTTTCGTAAATAATACCTCTATTTTAAAACATGTTAAAAAACCAGTGGCAAAAATAAACGAAAGATAAATTATATCAACGGAGCACAAACTATTCACATATGTAAATTAACACCAGCCACCATCTAAGGTAATAATCTGACCGGTGAGATATGGACTTTGTGATACGATAGCATAAGCAAGTTCAGCTGTTTCCACAGGTGTACCATATCTGCCGCAGGGAATTTCGGATTCTAAGTCAGCACGCTCTTCGGCAGAAAAACAGGCGTTCATGGAAGTATCAATGGTGCCGCAGGCAATGGCATTGACAGAGATTCCACTGGGTGCAACCTCTTTGGCAAGTGCCTTTGTAAAGGAATTAACAGCTCCCTTGCTGGCGGAATAAGCAACCTCACAGGAGGCACCTACATTTCCCCAGACAGAAGAAATGTTAAGAATCCGACCTGATTTTTTGTGCAGCATATCTGGCAGAGCATATTTGCAGCAGGAAAAAACAGAAGAAAGATTGGTGTTTATAACGTGCTGCCATTGTTCATAAGTCATATCCTGCAGCAGACCGATGTGGGAGATTCCGGCATTGTTGATCAGAACATCAACCGAAAGGGACTGCTGGTGAATCATGGCAAACATATTGGCAATAAAATCCGGATCACTGACATCTCCGATAACCGGAAGAACCGTGACATGATATTTGTCCGAAAGTTCATCAGACAAAGCCTTAAGAGCAGTTTCGGAATGACAGCAATTTAAAATGAGCTGATAACCGTGGCGGGCAAATACTTCTGCGATAGCAGCACCGATGCCCCGGGAAGCTCCGGTAATTAAAACAGTATTCATAAGAAACAAATCCTTTCTGGTTTTTATCTGCATTAGAAAATGATAGCACAGATGAAAGCGTTAAAAAATACAGTTATATTTTAGACTTATTTTAGAATACAGGCAATCCCTTTTGAAAAATCCTGCAGATTTCCCGCTTTCAGAAAGATATTCGAAAAATTCTCTAAAAATACAGTAAATATTGCACAAAAAACTTGTAAATATTCGTACAAAATAGTATAATAAAACCATGATATCAGTCTGTATCAAATAAATGGCAAAGGGGTTGGACATCATGCGTATTACTATTTCAGGAAGAAACATCGAATTGACAGACGGTCTTAAGGCAGCAGTTGAGGACAAAATTGGAAAACTGGAGAAGTACTTTACTCCGGACACAGACGTATTTGTAACTTTGAGTGTAGAAAAGGAGAGACAGAAAATCGAGGTTACGATTCCTGTACCTGGACACATTATCCGTTCAGAGCAGGTAAGCAATGATATGTATGTATCAATTGATCTTGTGGAAGAGATTATTGAGAGACAGCTTAAAAAGTATAAGAATAAGATTATTACAAAACAGCAGAGCAACAGCAATTTCCGTAAGGAATATATTGAAAAAGAAGTGGAAGCAGATGATGAAATTAAAATCATCCGTACCAAGAAATTCGATATGAAACCAATGTATCCGGAAGATGCATGTGTTCAGATGGAATTATTAGGACATGATTTCTTTGTATTCGTAAATGCAGAGGATGACAATGTAAACGTTGTATATAAGAGAAAAGGTAACACCTACGGTCTGATTGAACCGGAATTCTAGATATATAACGAAAAAGACTATCACCGGCAGTTCCTTATGGATAACTGGTAACAGACAGCGGTATCGCAGTTAACGTTTTGACAACAGGCTTGACAAAACGCCAATAGCGGTACCGTTATTTTTATGCTACAGTAGTTATAATATATCGATAAGACATTTCTTTGGAACAGTCAATACGATGGGTTATGAGAAAAGGGAGGTTAGGAATTGGCTTGTTACAATCTTGGGGATTATATATGTGAATCCCGCAAACAGCTTGGCATTACACAGGAAGAACTTGCTTTTGGCATCTGTTCAACTGGAACTTTATCAAAAATTGAAAACGGATTTGTGGTACCAAAACGGAAAAATTATGAAGCTATTATGCAGCGTCTCGGAAAGACAATGGGTATATGCAATATTCGTGCAACGGCGGAAGAAATGGAATTATATGCCTATATGCGACAGCTGGTGCATGCAGTAGCAAATAATGATATGGAAGGCAGCAGGGAACTCTGGCAGAGACAACCGGAACATAAACAGGAGGATAAACTGACCAGACAGTTCTTTTCATACATAAAGGCGGTGCTGGACAGTAAGGAAGGAGTCCGTCCGGAACTTGTATATGCAAAGCTGGAAGAAGCGTTACAGCTGACACATCCGGTGGGGCTGGCAAATCTGGTGCAGAAGCGGATGTTTACCTTTGAGGAAATCAACATTATCAACAGTATGGCGGTACAGAAACAGCGGCTTGGTGAAAGAAAGCAGGCACTCCGCATCTGGATGCAGTTATCTGATTATCTGGAAGTAAGAAAAGTAGATGATGAAGAAAAAGAAAAGGTATATCCGATGATACTTTACAATGAAGCTAATCTTTTGTATGAGATGGAAATTTACAGAGAGGCGCTGGAATTATGCAATAAGGGTATCGATTATTGCACAAGGAGCAATAAATATATGGTATTGCCATATCTTTTGCTCTGCAAGTCCGGAATTTTAAAATGGATGGAGCAGCCGGAAGAAGCCATGGATGTACAGCAGTGTGCAGAGCATCTTTTTCAGGTGTTTGAAAATCATAATGCAAAGCCCGGAGAACCAATCTTGATTGCTTTGTGAGATTCTCTTGTCATTCTAAGAAAAAAAGGTATAATATACATATTGAAAAAAGAGATGTAATATACATATTTGAATCTGAAAGAAAGAAGGGCATTAGAGAATGAATATCGTAGTTTTGGCAGGCGGCTTGAGCACAGAGCGTGATGTGTCTTTTAAAACAGGAGATATGGTAACAAAGGCATTGCGGAAGAATGGACATCAGGTTATTCTTCTGGATGTGTTTATGGGATATGGAGAAGAAGAACAGGATATTACTGGAATTTTTGAACATTCAGAAGAAGCAAGTGTAAAAGTAACGGATATACCGGAGACGGCTCCGGATCTTGATAAGGTAAGAAAGAGTAGAAAAGACCAGTCTGCCTGCTTCTTTGGACCGAATGTAATCGCAATGTGCCGTATGGCAGATATTGTATTTATGGCATTACATGGAGAAAACGGAGAGAATGGTAAGATTCAGGCAGCCTTTGATTTGTTTGGAATCCGTTATACCGGAAGCGGCTATTTAAGCAGTGCGATTGCGATGAATAAAAATATGGCAAAGCAGTTTTTTGAAGCCAATGGAATCCCTTGTCCGAAGGGCATTTATATGAAGAAAAAGGACAGAAAAGACAGCCTGGCTGAAATCGGAATTACGTTGCCTTGCGTGGTAAAGCCATGTTGCGGTGGTTCCAGTATTGGGGTTTCCATTGTAAAAGAAGAAAGCAGTTTTACAAAAGCATTGGATGATGCATTTTTCTGGGAAGATGAAATCTTAATTGAAGAGTATGTAGAGGGAAGAGAATTTTCAGTAGGTGTCATCAAAGGAAGAGCATTGCCGGTTATCGAGATTGCACCAAAAGAAGGATTTTACGATTATAAAAATAAGTATAAGGCTGGAAGCACAGTGGAAACCTGTCCGGCAGATATTAAAGACAGTGTGGCAAAAGAGATGCAGAAGCATGCAGTAAAAGTTGCGGAAGCGTTAGGCCTGGACACCTATTCCAGAATCGACTTCTTAGTCAATGCAAAAGATGAAGTATACTGCTTAGAGGCAAATACATTGCCTGGTATGACAGCAACCAGCTTACTGCCGCAGGAAGCCAAGGTAGAAGGAGTAAACTTCGAAGAGTTATGCCAGCAGCTGGTTGATATTTCCATGGAGAAATACGGAGCATAAGAAAGGGCAGAGAAGGCAGATATGAAGGAACTGACATTAGCACAGATTGCAGAAGCCTGCGGTGGAACATTAATAGGTGGAAATGAAGCAAAAGAATATACCGTAACCGGAGTAGAGATTGACAGCCGGAGAGTAAAGGCAGGAGATTTATTTGTTGCCATTCCGGGAGAAAAGGTCGATGGTCACAAATTTATTCCGGATGTATTAAAAAAAGGAGCATATGCACTGTCCCAGCAGAGTCTTGATGTAGATGGAGCTTATATTCT
>OKTZ01000403.1_pt1 | contig 15071 bp, 13 predicted proteins | sample 1606711 | NCBI WGS metagenome assembly OKTZ01 (sample SAMEA3882535, study PRJEB24775) | human gut metagenome | biome: human-associated habitat; feature: intestine environment; material: feces | place: Netherlands | collected 2009/2010 | reverse complement strand
TTTGCTGTTGCTGATGGAATGGGAGGACACAATGCAGGTGATTATGCGTCCTCTCACGCGGTCAGGATACTGGTAGATGAAATCAGGGAGGATACGGATTATAATCCTGTAAAGGTAATCCGCCATGCCATTGAGACTGCGAACACAGAAATTATAGAACAGGCGCAGAAGGATGAGAAGCTTCGTGGAATGGGAACTACTATGGTAGTAGCCACCATTGTAGGTCAGTATGCTTATGTTGCCAATGTGGGAGACAGCAGACTATATGTAGTAAATCAGGAAATCAGACAGATTACGAAAGACCATTCGCTGGTAGAAGAAATGGTGCGGATGGGTGAGATGGACAAAGAAACAGCCCGGAATCACCGTGATAAAAACATTATTACAAGGGCAATCGGAGCAGTCCCGGAAGTGGATGTGGATTTCTTTGAGATTAATCTGGATCCGGAAGATGAAATACTTATGTGTACCGATGGATTAACCAATATGGTAGAGGATGCAGATATCAGAAATATTATGCTCAGTCAGCGTGATATTGCAGAACAAGCAGAAAGACTGGTAAAGACTGCCAATGAAAATGGCGGTAAAGACAACATTACAGTAATTGTAATAAAACCATTTTCGGATGAGGTGAAGATATGTTAACAGAGGGAATGTTTATCGCAGAACGTTATGAAATTATTGGGAAAATAGGCGCAGGCGGAATGTCTGATGTTTATAAGGCAAAGGATCATGTCTTAGGACGTTTTGTGGCAATTAAGGTTTTAAAGCAGGAATTCAGTGAAGATGTTAATTTTGTGACAAAGTTCCGTACCGAGGCACAGTCAGCAGCAGGATTAGAGCATCCAAACATCGTAAATATCTATGATGTCGGAAGCGAAAACGGCATGCATTATATTGTCATGGAGTATGTGGATGGAATCACATTAAAGACATATATTGAGAAGAAAGGCAAACTGACTTACAAAGAAGCAGTCAGCATTGCCATTCAGGTAGGCAGAGGTATTGAGGCTGCACACAATAAGAATATTGTGCACCGTGATATCAAGCCACAGAATATTATTATTTCCACAGAAGGAAAAGTAAAGGTAACCGATTTTGGAATTGCCCGTGCAGCAACTTCCAACACCATTAATTCTGATGTTATGGGTTCCGTACATTATTCTTCTCCGGAGCAGGCAAGAAACGGTTTTGTAGATGGCAAGAGTGATATTTATTCTCTTGGAATTGTCATGTATGAAATGGTAACCGGAAGAGTTCCTTTTGATGGAGATACTACGGTTGCGGTAGCAATCCAGCATTTACAGGAAGAAATGGTTCCACCAACTGCGTATACACCGGACCTTCCAATCAGCTTAGAGAAGATTATTTTAAAATGTACACAGAAGAACCCGGACCGCCGTTATGAGAATATGGGTGAACTGTTGATTGATTTAAAGAAATGTCTGATTAGTCCGAATGAAGATTTTGTTACCATGGTTCCACTTGGCAGCAATGATAAGACAAGAGTCATCGGACAGGATGAATTAGAGCAGATCCGGGAAGGCTCCGGAAAAGTTTCCTATGATGAAGAGGAAGAAGCAGGAGAGGAAGAAGAACCGGATGAGGATGAATTAACAGAGGATGAGGAGAAGGAGAATGGAATTCTCAATCCGAAGATGGAAAAAGCAGTTACTATTATGGGAATTGTCGCTGCAGTTATCATCGTAGGAATCGTCATTTGCCTGGTTGGTAATATCCTTGGAATTTTCCGCTTTGGCGGCAGCAAGAAAAATGATACCGAGACAGAGATTGCAACAGAAACCGAAACAGACACCGAAGATAAAATCGAAATGATTGATTTGCGTGGTCTTACTTTTGAAGAAGCACAGAATGAAATCAAAGATAAGAAGCTTGATATCAAGTTAGAAGAAGGCGAGGAGATTTCCTCTGATGATTATGAGGAAGGACAGATTGCCGAACAGAGTGTGAAGAAGGGTGAATCTGTAAAGGCTGGCGATACCGTTACTGTCCGTATCAGCAGCGGAGCAGGAGATATTACGATTCCTGACGTAGCCGGATATAAATCCTCTGAAGCACAGAAAAAATTAGAGGATATGGGCTTTAAGGTAAGCACGGATTATGATTACAGCGATACCGTACAGCAGGATTATGTTATCAAGACTACACCGGATATCGGAACCAATGCGAAGAAGGGTGATACCATTACCCTGATTTTGAGCCGTGGTATTGAAAGCGTACAGGTACCGGATGTCAGAGGAAAATCAGAATCTGATGCGAAAAACGAATTAACCGGTGCAGGCTTAAATGTTACAACCAAAACCGATTACAGTGATGATGTGGCAGAAGGCCTTGTTATCAGTCAGGATCCGGTAAATGGCAAATTTGTTGACCGTGGAACAACCGTTACCCTGACCATCAGTTTAGGAAAGAAGACAACATATTATTCTTATAAGAGTGATACATTAGCAGTACCGCAGGATGGCAAGAATTACATTGGCGGAACCGTTACACTGAAAGGTTCTGATGGAAGTACCCTCTGGACAACAACCTTCGAGGGAACAACACCTGGTTCTGTGAATGTAGATAATATTAAAAATATGAGCAGCGGTACCCTTGAGGTTGACTGGACATATACCAACGAAGATGGTACAACAGGAACCAATGTGGTATCGACCTCTGTAAACTTTACTGAAAAATAAGGATGCACATGCAGGGAAAAATAGTCAAAGGAATTTCCGGATTCTACTACGTTCATGTAGTGGAATCCGGAATTTATGAATGTAAGGCAAAAGGAATATTCCGCCAGCAGAAGATGAAACCACTGGTGGGAGATGATGTAGAGATTGATATTATTTCAGAAGAGAAGAAGACCGGAAATGTCGCAGCAATTCTTCCAAGAAAAAATGCACTGATTCGTCCGGCAGTTGCCAATGTGGACCAGGCTCTTTTGATTTTCGCAGCGGCAAGTCCAAATCCCAATTTTAATCTTTTGGACCGCTTTCTGGTAATGATGGGACGGCAGGATGTTCCGGTAATCCTTTGTTTTAATAAGTGTGATTTGATTACGGAGGAACAGCAGCAGGAGATTGCATCTGTTTATGAAGCAAGCGGCTGTAAGATACTCTTTGTCAGTGCAAAAAAGGAACTGGGACTGAAAGAACTTCAGGAAATATTAGGAGGAAAGACTACAACGGTAGCAGGACCTTCCGGAGTGGGAAAATCTTCACTTATTAATCTTTTGGCACCGGAAGCCTGTATGGAGACCGGTGAAATCAGTAAGAAGATAGAGCGCGGCCGTCATACCACAAGACATGCGGAACTGATTCAGCTTAAGGGCGACGGTTATATTATGGATACACCGGGATTTAGTTCTCTTTATCTTCCGGAAATGGAGAAGGAAGAATTGCAGGATTGTTATCCGGAGTTTGCAGCCTTTGAACCGTATTGCAGATTTCAGGGCTGTTCCCATATCAATGAGCCGGACTGCGGAGTCAAAGAAGCTTTATCAGAAGGAAAGATTCATCCGGTGCGTTATGAGAATTACTGCCAGCTTTATGGAGAATTAAAGGACAGAAAGAAGTATTAAATAATTAGAGTATCGAAAGAGAAGAGAAAATAGGATATCGAAAATAAAGTACAGCCAAATAAGATACGAAAGAAATATCAGATACAGAAAGGAATCAGACGATGAATTGTTTATCCCCATCTATTTTATCAGCAGATTTTAGTAAATTAGGAGAAGAGATTAAGACGGTAGATGAAGCCGGGGCGCAGTACATTCATATCGATGTAATGGATGGAAGCTTTGTGCCAAGCATTTCTTTTGGAATGCCGGTAATCCGCTCCATTCGAAAATGCACCGATAAAATATTTGATGTTCACCTGATGATTGATGAGCCAATCCGTTATATTGATGAGCTGGTAGACTGCGGAGCTGATTTGATTACGGTGCATGCAGAAAGCTGTAAGCATTTAGACCGGACCATTGAAGCTATTAAGGAACGTGGCATCATTGCAGGAGTAGCATTAAATCCTGCCACACCATTAGCTGCCATTGAACATATTTTAGAAAAAGTGGATATGGTATTAATCATGACAGTAAATCCGGGCTTTGGCGGACAGAAGCTGATTCCTTATACTATCGATAAAGTGCGTCAGTTAAAGAAAATGGTGCAGGAGCGTCAGTTAAAGATTGATATTGAAGTAGATGGCGGCGTAAACCTTTCCAATGTTGAAACATTGATGGATGCAGGAGCAAATATTATTGTTGCCGGAAGCGCAGTTTTTGGCGGAGATGCGGAAGAGAACACCAGATGTTTCTTAAATCTCATTAATGGTGGTAAATAAGATGAAAACATTGATTATCAATGGCGGAACCATAGAGGATGCATTTGCATTAAGTTATATAGAACGGGTAAAACCGGATTGTATCTTAGCAGCAGACCGTGGCATGGAATTCTGTTACCGCAATCAGATAAAACCGGATGTCATATTAGGAGATTATGATTCGGCAGATAAAACCATATTGGAAGCATTTCGACGGCAAAGCGGCATTGAGTGGCACCAGTATCAGCCGGAGAAGGATTATACCGATTCTGAAATTGCCATCGGAAAAGCCATGGAACGGAATAGCAGCGAAATCCATATATTAGGTGGCACCGGCACAAGGCTTGACCATGTGTTAGGTAATATACAGCTTCTGATGCAGCCGCTGGCAAAAGACATTCCATGCTTTCTCATAGATTCCCATAACCGGATTCGTCTGTTGAAAGAGCGCGCGGTTCTTCGAAAGAGTCAGCAGTTCGGAAAGTATGTATCCTTACTTCCTCTTACAACAGAAGTAACCGGAGTAACATTGACCGGAATGAAATATCCTCTGCAGGATGCAGCATTTACCAGTGATAATACATTAGGTGTCAGCAATGAAATTGCAGACGATGAAGCGGTGATAGATTTAAAAAACGGAATATTGATTATGATTGAATCAAGAGACTGAATTCTTAAGAGACTGAATTCTGTAAGACGGAAGGAGGTCTCTTTTTTGTTATTAAGCTTCTTCAGGCATGAGAACGAAGGAGTAAATAACTTTTTTGTTTAGTAGAATAGTGGCACGGTCTGTCCGCCACCAATACATTATAAAGTCTGCTAGGAGCACTTGGAATTTCGTCCGACAACAGGCAACGCTGGCACAGGGACGTGCCAGCGAGGCGCATTTGAACATGGATGTGAATATGCGCCGGTTGCCGGAACTGATGAAAGATGCTATCGAAATTCTTAGTGCTCCGGCAGGCTTTATGCTTGTATTGGAGCGGATAGACTGTGCCATTATTCTTTTAACGGAAAGACCGTTTCTATCTTGACAAATAAAAAAAATATAGTACAATACAATTCATAGTAAATGAATAGGAAAAGGATGAAAAGAAAAAATGAACAGAAGTGTAAGAACAAAAATAACAGCACTCGGTCTTTGCGTAACATTAATGTTTACAGCACTGACAGGATGTGGAAATAAGGATACAAAGGAGAACTTAAGCACGGAGCAGCAGTCTGTGACAGAGGTAATTGAGAGTACAGAAAATGTGACAGAAGCAGGAAATGAAGTGACAGAGGGAGCCAGTGAAGAGAATCCGGTTACTTTTACGGATGCACTGGGAAGAGATGTAACCGTAACTTCCCATGACCGTGTGGCAGCCATGATTGGAAGCTTTGCAGATGTCTGGTTATTATCCGGTGGTGAACTGGTGGCAACAGCCAATGACTCCTGGGAGTCATTAGACCTTGACTTAGGAGATGATGTGGTAAATCTTGGAAGTATTCAGGAGCCAAATACAGAAGCATTGCTTGCCGCACAGCCGGATCTTGTAATTGCAAGTACCAATACTACTTCTAATGTGGAGATGGAAAATATGCTGACAGAAGCAGGCGTTACAGTAGCATATTTTGATGTATCTGATTTTGACGCATATCTTCAGATGTTAGACATTTGTACAGATATTACCGGAAGAAAAGATTTATATGAGAAAAACGGACTTGAGGTTCAGAAACAGATTGAAGAAATCAAGGCAAGGGTAGATGATTCCCATCCAAGCGTATTATTTTTACGTGCAGCAGCAAGTGGTGTAAAAGCCAAAGGAAGTGAAGGCAGCGTAGGTGGTGAGCTGTTAAAGGATTTGGGATGTGTGAATATTGCAGACAGCGACAGCGGATTATTGGATAATCTGAGCCTTGAAGCAATCGTAACCGCAGATCCGGATTATATTTTCGTGACTACACAGGGAACCGATACAGATGCGGCACTGGAAAATGTGCAGGAAACATTAACTGACAGTCCGGTATGGAGCAGTCTTACTGCAGTGAAAGAGAATCACTATTATGTACTGGATAAACGGCTTTACAACCTGAAACCAAATGCCCGCTGGGGAGAAGCGTATAAAGAACTGGCAGACATTTTATATCAGGAAAACTAAGACGCAGAAACTTAAGTGACAGAGTATAGGCAATAAAGGAGAAGCGGGATGGGATATTTTCCATTTTTTGTGGAACTAAAAGGAAAAAGAGGACTGATTGTCGGTGGCGGTATTGTAGCAGAACGCAAGGTAAGAAAGCTGCTGCCTTATGAACCGGAGCTTCTGGTTGTTGCACCAAAGATTGATGATGGAATCTGGAAACTTTCCGAAGAAATAAAAGAGAAAAGAAAAAAGAACGAAGATACGTCGGAACTTATTTTATCCGAGCGGGATTTTGAAACTACAAATCTGGAAAAAATGGATTTTGTTATTGCGGCAACCTCGGATGAAACATTGAATGCAAGGATTGCAAAGCTTTGTGAAGAGAGGAATATTCTGGTAAATGTTGTAGATGATAAGGAAAAATGTGGATTCCTGTTCCCGTCACTGATTCGGGAAGGAAAGCTCAGTATCGGCATTTCTACCGAAGGAGCAAGTCCAAGAGTAGCAACCACGTTCCGTGCCCGGTTAAGCGCAGACATCCCGGAGCGGATGGAAGAAATCTTGGATTATCTTGAAAAGATTCGTCCTTTTGCAAAAATGGCAATCGAAGATGACAAAAAGAGAGCTGCTTTTCTGATGGAATTGGCAGATGTGTGTATGGGAAAAGGACGTCCCCTGACAGAAACTGAATGCGAAATTTTACTGGAAAATTATCAAAGCAAAACCCTAAAAGAAGCATTTGCAGATAAAGAGGCACTTTCGGATAAGGAGGCACAATCCGGAAAAGAAGCTTGTCCGGTCAGGAAAGTATCACCAGGAAAGGTGATTCTGGTGGGAGCCGGTTGTCTGTCCTATGAATACATAACACTGCGCGGCATGCAGGAAATCAGAAAAGCACAGGTGCTGATTTATGATTCGTTAATTGATACAAGGCTTCTTGATTTTACCATTGAAAACTGTGAAAAAATCTGTGTAGGAAAACGCAGTGGCAGATACAGCATGAAGCAGGAAGAGATTAATATGCTGCTGATAGAGAAAGCAAAAGAAGGTGCTCATGTAGTAAGGTTAAAAGGCGGTGACCCATTTGTCTTTGGCAGAGGAAATGAAGAAATAGACGCACTGACGGAGAAAGGCATTGAAACAGAAGTAATTCCCGGCATTTCCTCCTGCATTGCAGTGCCGGAACTTGCCGGAATTCCGGTGACGGAGCGGAAGGTCAGCCGGAGCTTTCATGTAATGACCGGGCATTTTGCCGGAGATGAGGAATCATTAAAAGATGAGATTCACAAAATGGCTGCCATGGATGGAACCTGTGTCTTTCTGATGGGATACACAAGACTTGCGGAGATTGTAAGAGAATTACAAAACGGCGGTGCAGCGGCAGAGACACCGGTAGCAGTAATTCATGGAACTTCTGATGGAAGCAGCCGGGCAGCCTATGGAACACTTCTTACCATCGAAAAAGAAGTGCAGGAGAAACAGATTCCAATGCCGGCAGTGATTGTGGTAGGAGATACCGTCCGTTTACCGGAGTAAGAAAAAAATTCAGGACTTTTCGGAAAAACGAGGTCCTGAAAAAAATTTCTTACATTTCCTATTGACCATATATGAATTATAGGGTATTATGGTAAATAGTTACAGGAAAGGAGAAAAAAGGAAATGGCGAAAATAGCACAATCTCTGACAGAATTAGTTGGTAATACACCAATACTGGAACTGAAAAATTACGAAGAAGCAAAGCATCTTCCGGCACACCTTTTAGCAAAGCTTGAGTATTTTAATCCATTGGGTAGCGTAAAAGACCGTGTGGCAGAAGCAATGATAGAACAGGGAATAAAAGACGGGCTGATTAATGACAAGACCGTTATTATAGAGCCGACCAGTGGCAATACTGGAATCGGGCTGGCATTTGTATGTGCGGCAAAGAAGCTGCATCTGATTTTAACCATGCCGGATACCATGAGTGTTGAGCGAAGAAAGATTGTAACAGCACTGGGGGCAGAAGTGGTACTGACCCAGGGACGGCTTGGCATGCGGGGCGCAATTGAGAAGGCAGCCCAGTTAAAAGAAGAATATGGAAATGCATTTATTCCGCAACAGTTTGAAAATCCGGTCAATCCAAAAATCCATGAGCTTACTACCGCAGAAGAAATCTGGCGGGATACGGACGGGAAGATAGACATCTTTGTAGTTTCCGTAGGAACCGGTGGAACACTGACCGGAACAGCAAGAGGCTTAAAGGCAAAGAAAGCAGACATTAAGATTGTGGCAGTAGAACCTGCAACTTCCGCCGTTCTTTCCGGAAAAGAACCGGGACCACATAAGATACAGGGAATCGGAGCAGGATTTATTCCGAAGGTTATGGATTTGTCACTGGTTGATGAGATTATTCCGGTAGATAATGATGTGGCATTTGATACCACAAGAGAAGTGGCAAAGACGGATGGACTCCTGATTGGAATCTCGTCCGGTGCAGTCTTACATGCAGCAGAAGAACTGGCAGGCAGACCGGAGAATAAAGATAAAAATATTGTTATCTTAATGCCGGACAGCGGAGAGCGGTATTTATCCACCTCTTTATTCGAATTATAAAATCAATGAAAAGAGATAGAAAGGAAATGTTGGGTGACATGCAAAAGAGCAGAAAACAACAGGGAAAGAAAACTACATATCGTTACCGCATGACTGCACTTTTACTTGCAGCCATGATGTTGCTGCTCAGTGGATGTGGCAGACAAAAGAGTGATGTCATTACCATAACCAATGTTTCCTATGATCCGACCAGAGAGTTTTATGAAGCATATAATAAAATGTTCATACAGCATTATGAAGCAGAAACCGGAAAAAAAGTGGAAGTCATCCAGTCTCATGGAGGCTCCGGCATGCAGGCACGTTCCGTAGTGGAAGGTTGTAATGCGGATGTGGTGACACTGGCACTGGCACATGACATTTCGTTGATAGAGGATACCGGATTGATTAATGAGGGCTGGGTGGATCAGTTCCCGGATGAATCCGCACCATATACTTCAACCATTGTCTTTCTGGTACGAAAGGGAAATGAGAGAAATATCAAAGACTGGGATGATTTGATTCAACCGGGTGTTGAAGTAATCACGCCGGACCCGAAGAGCAGCGGCGGTGCATGCTGGAACTTTCTGGCAGCATTAAGCTATGCAAGGGAAAAGGATTATAGTGAAGCAGAACAAAAGGAATTTTTAAGAGAACTTTATGCCAACGTTTCCGTGATGGATTCCGGAGCAAGAGGTTCCACAACCACCTTTGTGGAAAATGGAAAAGGCGATGTTCTGATTGCATGGGAAAATGAAGCCATGACAGTACTTAAGAATTATCCGGGAGAATATGAACTGATTTCTCCGACGGTCAGTATCTTAGCACAGCCCAGTGTGGCAGTGGTAGATGATAATGTAGATTTCAATGGAACAAGAGATGTGGCAGAAGCATATTTATCTTGTTTATATGAAGATGATGCACAGCGGCTCGCCGCAGAGAATGGTTACCGTCCATCCAATCAGGAAATTTTAAAGGAATATGAAGATACCTTTGATCTGACGATGACACTTTGGAGCATTGATGATTTTGGTGGCTGGGATCAGGCATACAAAGATTATTTTGATGATGATGCCTGGTTCGATGAGATATATAACTACTAGAAGAAGAGGCAAGTATGAAAAGACGATTCCGTAAAAATAAAAAAATCAGAGTCATACCGGGATTTCATTTAACGCTTGGAATTACAGTTACAATGCTTTCACTGATTGTGCTGATTCCACTGGCATCCGTAATGGTATATTCCTTAAAGTTATCTCCGTCAGAATTTTTCGGACTTCTGACCAAGTCAAATGTATTATATGCATTTGCCACCAGCATCGGATGTTCTTTCTTAGCAGCATGTATCAATGTGGTATTTGGTGTGATATTAGCCTGGACGCTGACCCGGTATGATTTTCCGGGAAAACGGATTTTAGATGGATTTATTGAACTTCCATTTGCACTGCCTACTGCAGTTGCGGGTATTACTTTATCAAAGATGTATTCCGACACCGGAATCATTGGAAAGCCGTTAGCAGCTCTTGGAATAAAAGTAGCATATACCCATGTTGGACTGGTCATTGCACTGGTATTTGTGGGAATTCCATTTGTTGTGCGTTCCGTTCAGCCCATATTGGAAAAATTGGATGGACAGTATGAAGAGGCAGCTTATATCCTTGGAGCAACACCTTCGAAAACATTTTTCAAAGTAATCTTATCTGAGATGAAACCGGCAATTTTAACCGGATTTGGACTGGCATTTGCTAGAGGGGTAGGAGAATATGGAAGTGTTATCTACATATCCGGCAACAGTGCCAAGGAGCATACACAGGTAATTTCCTATGTCATTATGCAGAAATTAAATTATATTGATTATGCCTCTGCAACAGCAATTGCACTGGTTATGTTAATCATATCATTCCTTATTTTATTTGCGGTAAATATCATTCAGATGAAGCAGGCACAACGCACGAATCAGTTATAGAAGGAGAAAAGTATGAACGAGCTTGAAAAACTGGAAAAAAGAAAAAAAAGTACGCGTCATATTCTGATTACAGTCAGTGTACTGTTCCTGTTCCTGATGCTGGTTCTTCCGCTGCTCTGCATCATTGCAAGTTCCTTAAAAGAAGGATTTGCCTTTTACATGCAGTCCATCCGGACAGATTATGTAAAGAGTGCTTTAAAGGTAACTCTGATTGCAACAGTGGCAGCGGTGGTGATTAACACATTCTTTGGATTATGTGTTTCATGGCTTTTAACCAAGTTTTCCTTCCGAGGAAAACAGGTGCTGGCAACCTTGATTGATATTCCGTTTTCCATTTCACCGGTTATCGTGGGACTGGCATTTTTGATGACATTTGGAAGACTGGGCTGGACCTATCCATTTATCCGGGCAATTAACCAGTTTTTTGGAACGAATATCAGAATCGCTTTTGCAATTCCGGGCGTTATTTTAGCAACGGTATTTGTAACATTTCCTTATGTGTCAAGGGAAGTGATTCCGGTTTTAAATGCTCAGGGCAAGGACGAAGAAGAAGCAGCCGCCCTGATGGGAGCCGGCGGACTGAAAATCTTTTTTAAGATTACATTTCCACAGATGAAATGGGCATTGTTCTATGGAGTCATCCTTTGTACATCGAGAGCCTTGGGAGAGTTCGGTGCGGTCAATGCTCTGTCAAAGACAAGAGGAGAGACCTTTACACTTCCACTGGAAATCGATGCATTATATATGTCGGGTACAGAGCAGTCCGTTACTGCAGCATTTGCAGTATCCTCGCTTTTGGTTATTCTGGCAGTTATCATATTATTCCTTCGAAATATTCTGGAATATCGGGCAAAAACAAGAAGGGAGAGCCGCTGATATGTATGTTGAAATGAAAGATATATGCAAACAATATGGCAGTTTTAAAGCTTCTGATTATGTCAGCTTTGGCATTGAAAAAGGAAAACTGGTGGCACTGCTTGGACCATCCGGCAGTGGAAAGACAACACTGCTTCGTATGATTGCAGGACTGGAAATGCCAAATTCCGGAGACATTTACATCGATGGAAAGCGGGTCAATGATGTACCGGCTTCCAAACGAGGCATCGGATTTGTTTTTCAGAACTACGCATTGTTCCGCTACATGACGGTATATGACAATGTGGCATTTGGACTGGAGCTTCAGAAGGTGCCAAAGAAAGAGATTAAGAAGCGGGTAACGGAGCTTTTGGAGATTACCGGACTTTCCGGTATGGAGAAGCGGTATCCGAACCAGTTGTCCGGCGGACAGCGGCAGAGAGTTGCTTTTGCAAGGGCATTGGCACCAAGACCACAGGTACTGCTTCTGGATGAACCGTTTGCAGCAATTGATGCCAAAGTTCGTTCGGAATTAAGACTCTGGCTTCGCAGTGTGGTTACAAAGCTTGGAATCACCAGCATTTTCGTAACCCATGACCAGGATGAAGCCGTTGAGGTGGCAGATGAGATTATCATTACTAATCACGGAACCATCGAACAGATTGGAACACCGGCAGAGATTTATAATACACCGGATACTCCGTTTGTAGCACAGTTTATCGGACGTTCTTCCCTGGTGGAACATTACGAAGAACTGCATGGATTTGATAAAATCGAGGGTGCAGCCAAAGCAGTCATCCGACCGGAATTTGTAAAGATACATAAATTTGGCAAAATTGACCGCTATATGAGTGCATCCCAGGATGGCATTGTAAAGGATATCGTATTCCGTGGAAACCGTCTGGATGTTACGGTAGACGTAGGCGGCATTGAGATAATCTGTGAGTGGCCATTGGAAAAAGAAAGTCTTGAAATCGGAGAGAAGGTAAGCCTTTTGATTTACCGGTTATATGTGCTGGATAAAGAGCGGACGTATCTCTGTGAAAATAAAGAAATGCAGGAGGATGATGTATTCTACATCTAAGTTGCTATGGAAATTAAGAACAGAAAAATATTGGATACAGACATTTTAATTATTGGCGGTGGAACCGCAGGCTGTTATGCAGCACTGACCATTGCAGAACAGTCCGATGCGAAAGTTATCATTGCAGAGAAAGCCAACATCAAAAGAAGCGGCTGTCTTGCAGCCGGAGTAAATGCCATTAATGCATATATTGTAGAGGGCAGAAAGCCGGAAGATTATGTGGATTATGCCAAAAAGGATGCAGACGGCATCGTAAGAGAGGATTTACTTCTTACTATGTCGGAGGGCTTAAACCGTGTAACAGAGAAAATGGAGAAGCTTGGTCTTGTCATTTTAAAAGATGAGAATGGTAAATATGTGGCAAGAGGAAACCGGAATATCAAAATCAACGGTGAGAATATCAAGCCGTTACTTGCTTCTGCAGTAGAAGCACTGCCGAATGTTACCATATTAAACCGGGTGGCAATTACCGATTATCTGGTAAAGGAGAACAGGATTTATGGTGCAGTGGGATTTTCCATTGAAAATGAGACAGCAGTAGAAATCCGGGCGAAGAAAGTGCTTTGTGCAACCGGTGGAGCATCCGGTCTTTACCGGCCGAACAATCCGGGATTCTCCAGACATAAGATGTGGTATCCACCATTTAATACCGGAGCCGGTTATGCCATGGGAATTGAGTCGGGAGCAGAGATGACTACCTTTGAAATGCGTTTTATTGCACTGCGTTGCAAAGATACCATCGCACCGACCGGAACCATTGCACAGGGTGTGGGGGCAAAGCAGGTAAATGCCCTTGGCGAAGTATATGAGACAAAATACGGACTTACCACTTCACAGCGTGTGTATGGAACCGTAAAAGAGAATTTATTAGGACATGGTCCATGTTATCTTCGGACAGAAGGAATCAGTGCAGAGCAGGATGATTCCTTAAAGAAGGCTTATCTTAACATGGCACCGGGACAGACCTTAAAATGGATTGAGCAGGGAAAGAACCCAAGTGAGCAGAATGTGGAAATCGAAGGAACCGAGCCGTATGTGGTAGGTGGACATACCGCCAGTGGTTACTGGGTTGACACCAGAAGAGAATCTACGATTCACGGACTGTATGCAGCCGGAGATGTGGCAGGAGGCTGTCCACAGAAATATGTAACAGGAGCCATGGTCGAGGGCGAGATTGCAGCAAAGGCAATGGTAGAAGACCTTGCAAAAGGAAAGGCTGCAAGCTATGAAATGACGGAAGAAGAAAAAGCATTCTGTGACAACAGATTTGAAGAAAAGATGAAAGAATATGATAAGATTTTAACAAATCAGTCCGGTTTATATGATACGGAACAGTTAGAAGAAGCCATGCAGAAGGTAATGGATACCTATGCAGGCGGAATCAGTAATCATTATCAGTTTAATGAAAACCAGTTGAATCTGGCAGAAGAGAAAATCGAAAAGTTAAAGGAACTTTCGAAGGAGCTTGGAGCTTCCAATATGCATGAGCTGATGTTTGTCTATGAGCTTAAGAACCGGCTGACGGTCTGTGAGACACTGATTTATCATCTGAGAGCCAGAAAGGAAACCCGCTGGCACAGTTTTGCAGAAAACTTAGATTATCCGGATAAGAGTGATGAGTGGTTAAAATATGTGAATACCAGAAAAGAAAATGGTAAAATCCATGTGCTCTTCCGGGAATTAGTAAAGCGAGGTGAGACCTATGAGCATAGCTATTAATCAAAGTAAATGTGTGGGATGTGGCAGATGCAGTCAGGTCTGTCCGGGAACACTGATTGGAATGGGTTCTGACGGAAAGGCATGTATGCTGCATCCGAAGGACTGCTGGGGCTGTTGTTCCTGCATTAAGGAATGTAAGGTAGATGCCATAGCGCTTTACTTAGGTGCAGATATGGGCGGCATGGGAAGTAAGATGACCGTGAATGCAGAGGACGGCAAACTTTATTGGAACATCGAGAAACGGGATGGCACAACCGAACAGGTTGTGATCAATCAGAAGGAATCGAACAAGTATTAGATCGAAAGGAAGGTACAAGAGGATGGGACAGTTATCACATCTGGATGAATTGGAAGCAGAAGCGATTTACATTATCAGAGAAGTGGCAGCCGAGTGTGAGAAGCCGGTTATGCTTTATTCCATAGGAAA
>OKTZ01000399.1_pt1 | contig 15265 bp, 18 predicted proteins | sample 1606711 | NCBI WGS metagenome assembly OKTZ01 (sample SAMEA3882535, study PRJEB24775) | human gut metagenome | biome: human-associated habitat; feature: intestine environment; material: feces | place: Netherlands | collected 2009/2010 | reverse complement strand
CGGGAGGAGCTTATGCAACAGAATATTGAATTTGAGCGGTGCATTGATTTTCTGGTACGGATGATTGATAAGTACGGCGCTGAAGTCCTCCGGGAGTTGGAGGAAGAAAAACAGAATAAGGAAGAAAAAGAAGCGGCAGTTTCCTGAAATACAAAATGTAAATCAGACTGTCGCTTTTTTCATGCATTTTTAAATCAAATAAATTTTAAAAGCTGATGCAGAGTGTGTGGCTCATTATTCTGAGAAGCGGTAATACGCGTATCAAATGGCTTGAAATGATTCTGCGTATAAAAGCTCAGAAGAAATTCATTATCTTCGCATTCAAGAAACTCCATAACGCCACCTACGGAATATTTGAGACTGGATATGGTTTCCAGTGCAAATCCCAGTAGAATATTTCCAGGAATTCGTTTTTCCTTTGGAAGAGAATAGTTCTTTCCCAACTGGGCGATCAAGTAAGCTGCGGTAGTATAGGATTGTGTTTCTTCATCCAAAATACTGACACGGGACAGTTTTTTTGCCATTGTCTTGCTGATATTTGAAGCACGGACAGAGATTGGTTTTATTGTAAGTGAAAAATAACCAACCAGTGAAGCATCTTCAGCATCAAATACCAGATAAGTGATAGATTGATCTTTTTTGGTAAACTCAATCGCATTATGTAATAAAAAGTATTCCACATCGGGATTTTTGGGACAAGAAAAATCGGAGAGTAAGTCGTAAAGACTTTCCTCTCCGATATATGTCGGTTCGTCTTTATCCAAATATGCCCGAATATTAACGGTAAAATATTTATCAGACATGTTTTTTCTTCCTTTTTGACATTAAAGCTAAGATTTCCTGTGGGTTCGTTAACTGACGTCCGGGAAGTGTCTGCTTTGGTGTGCGGTCACGGTCGGCTTCGTCAATTGCTGCGACAAAACGCTTTACGCTATTTGGATTGGATACGACAAAATTATGAGTAATACTTGAAGTAGCCATACTAACACCTCCTCTTTTTTGGCTTTTTTGTGTATTTATAGTATATGCAATGTGTGATAAAAACACAATATCAAAAACAGAAATTATTTCTAAATAATTTTCAAGCCGGACATTTATTAGACGCTTCCGGTAAGCGAACAATATTTTCGAGCCAATCATTTATAAGTCGCCAATGGTGGGCGGGCAATATTTTGATAACAGAAATGCTCTGTATCTAACTTAATTATACGATTGGCGAAGAAATGCGTCAATACGGAAAATAAGTATTGAAAATAGTTGGAACAAGTACTAAAATAAGGTTGGGACAATAAAACAGAGTTATACTGCGAGGAAGATTATGAAGAATAAAAAGATTAAATGCGATATATATACCAGAGTATCCACAACCATGCAGGTAGATGGCTACAGTCTGGATGCTCAGAAAGAAAAACTCAAGAGATATGCGGAATTTCAGAATATGGAAATCGTAAATGAGTATTCAGATGAAGGTAAGTCTGGAAAGAGCGTAGAGGGCAGACCGGAATTTCAGAGAATGTTGGATAATATTGAGAATGGAACAGATGAGGTACAGTTTGTACTGGTGTTCAAGCTTTCCAGATTCGGTCGTAATGCAGCAGATGTATTAAACTCTCTGCAGAGGATGCAGGATTTTGGAGTGAATCTGATCTGTGTAGAAGATGGAATTGACAGCTCAAAAGATAGTGGAAAGCTGATGATTTCTGTTCTGTCTGCGGTGGCAGAGATCGAACGAGAGAATATCCTTGTTCAGACAATGGAAGGACGTAAGCAGAAAGCCAGGGAAGGAAAATGGAATGGTGGATTTGCTCCGTATGGTTATGAATTAGTAAATGGAGAATTGCAGATTGCAGAGGACGAAGCAGAGATTATTCGTCTGATCTATGACAAATTTATTCATACCAATATGGGAATCTCTGCGATTGCCGCATGGCTGAACCAGCATGGATATAAAAAGAAAAAACGACAGAATAATACACTGGACGCATTTGCCGCATCATTTATAAAAGGCGTTCTGGATAATCCGGTATACTGTGGAAAGCTGGCTTATGGACGAAGGAAAAACGAGAAAGTTTCTGGTACAAGAAATGAATACCGCATTGTAAAGCAGGAAAATTATATGCTGCACGATGGTATCCATGAAGGGATTGTTTCAGAAACAGACTGGGAGCTGGCACATCAAAAACGGGAAAAAACAGGTGTGAAATATGAAAAGACACATAGTCTCGATCATGAGCATATTTTATCTGGAATATTGAGATGCCCGTTATGTGGAAGTGGTATGTATGGAAACGTGAACCGAAAGAAAAAGAAAGACGGAACTTTATATAAGGATTATTTCTATTATGCCTGCAAACATCGTCGCCTGGTAGATGGTCATAAATGTGGATATCGTAAACAATGGAGTGAGGAGAAGATTAACAATGCAGTGGAAGAAGTTATTCGGAAGCTGGTGAAGAATCCTAAATTTGAAGAAGCAATTCTGAATAAAATCGGTTCAAGAATTGATACAGAAGAAATAGAAAAAGAGATTGAAGGATTGGAAAAGCAGCACAGGCAGCTGACCGGAGCAAAAGCAAGACTTGGACAGCAGATGGACAATCTGGATATCATGGATAAATTTTATGAGAAGAAATATCAGGATATGGAGACAAGGTTATACCGTTTGTATGATGAGATTGAAGGCGTGGAGAACAGTATAGAAGAAGTCAAGAACCGCCTGCTGAATATCCGGCAACAGAAAATATCAGAAGAAAACGTCTATCAATTCCTTTTATATTTTGATAAACTATATGATAAGTTCACCGACCTGGAGAAGAAAGAATTTCTTAACAGCTTTGTAGAACAGGTGGATATTTATGAGCAGGAGCAGCCGGATGGCAGATTCCTGAAGCACATAAAGTTCCGTTTTCCGGTGTATTTTGGAGACAGGGAAACACAGGAACTTTGTTGGGACAACGAAAGTACCGTTGAGACAGTCTGCCTTCTGTCAAGAAAAGCCCAATAAATCAAAGGATTTCGTTATTTTGGGAATAAAATAGATGTGTGTTTCTGTTTCCGTAGAATGGGTATGAGGGAATTGATTTACCCCAGGGATAAGATTTTCGGAATTATCAGTATACATTTTGGCAGAAGGAATACTTTTTCGCAAAAGAGAAGGAAGATGACGATATGAGAAGAAGAAAAGAAGAGTATAAGCAAAATAATTTCAATGGAAATGTGAATTTTACAGGAAAAACTCAAATTGCAGCAGGAGATATTATCAATAATATCTCGGAAGAGAAGCAAAAGACGGCAAATTATGATCCAGAACCAAAATGGCGTAGTCCATTTACTTTAGCTGTTTTAACATGGATTAGCACTATTATTGCAATTGTAGGAATATTTCCGTTTGCCAAAATAGTAAAAAGTATAGTTTGCTTTTTTAGAGGGATGAATGGAAATACAATAAGTTTAGATATGCAGAAATATTCTATTATTTTTATAATATTTGTATTTTTATTTTTAATCTTTTTTACACTTAGAAGAATTGCTAAAAAGCAAACGAGACATCCTTTGTTTTTCAATTTTGCAATTAGTGGTTATGGGAATAGATTGACCATAGAGAAAATACATATTGAAGGATGCCCTCAATGTGGGGGCAAAATGAAATATTATAATAAACCAGTGGAATGGAGAGAAATTCTTCGTAGTGATGGAAGCACGAAACGTGAAGTGACAAAAAGAATACCTGTGTTAGAATGTAGGCGAAATGCAGAACATTGGTATGCAGTTGATCCTGCCGAGGACAGGGTAAAGTAGTAACATTAAAAGGAATTTTCAAATGGTTAAGGTATTTACCCCACCCTTAAGTTAATAGTGTCACTTTCGCTATGCAGTATAAAATCAAAGTTCAAGGGAATATTGAAACCGTCTGTCTGCTTTCAAGGAAACCTTGATTTTCTGCGGTTTGTGGGATATTAAGGAGCAAAAATGGATGTGTGTTTTGTAGCCTTATGAATGAATCATTTGAATATCGTAGCAGAAGGGTGTTTTGAGACTCTGCTGAATAATAGGCTTTTGCTAAAAGGTATCACTTTTGCGAAAATGTATGATACCTCCTGGTAGGAGCCTTTTTGTATAAAGATAACTTGACTTATAAATCTTACTGATGTAATATTTCGAAGATATAACGTACATTGAAAATAGAATATGACCATATCAGCAAAGCAAAATGAATGGAGGTCAATATGAAGAAAGGAAAAAGCAGAAACAAGCGAAAGAAAACAAGAAGCAGGCTCCTATGGATTGCGATTGCTGTTATAGGAATAGCTGCGGTAATTTCTGCAGTATGCGTGGCAGGAATGTTGGCAACAAAGGAAAATGCCTGGAGGACACCGGAAGAACTTCTGGTGGAGTACATGGATCATATTCCAAAACAGGAGTATGAAGAAATGTATGCGATGCTACATATTGAGGCATCGGGGAATGTCAGTCAGGAGGATTTTGTAACTCGAAATTCAGCTATTTATGAAGGTATAGAAGTCCAGAATATGGCTGTTCAGATTATTGCATATGATGAGGAGCAAATGGCGGTAACCTACTAGACTTCTTTTGATACAGTTGCAGGAACTATCAGCTTTGAGAATGAAGCACTCTTCCAAAAGGGCGAAGATGGATATAAGTTGGTTTGGGATGATTCCATGATTTTTCCGAATCTGACTTCTACAGATAAAGTAAGAGTTTCCACTACACAGGCAGAACGAGGAGAAATTCTGGATAGGAACGGACGTGTCCTTGCAGGAAAAGGTATAGCTTCTTCGGTTGGAATCGTTCCGGGCAAGGTGGAAAACAGAGAGGAAGCAATTGCACAGATTGCAGAACTGTTGGAAACAACTCTGGAAGCGATAGAAAAGATGCTGTCGGCACAGTGGGTAAAGGATGACTCCTTTGTGCCGATAAAAACCATTCCGAGGGTTGAAGAAATCGAGTTGATGAAGATTGAACCGGACGAAGAGGTGCTGAAAGAAAAGGAAAGACATGAAAAGCTACTGGAAATTCCCGGAGTGATGATATCTGATGTTGAAGTGCGTGAATACCCATTAGGAGAAGCGGCTGCACATTTGGTCGGGTATGTTCAAAGCGTTACTGCGGAAGATTTAGAGGAACATGCAGGAGAAGGCTATACAGCCAATAGTGTAATCGGCAGAAGCGGAATGGAGGGCTTGTTTGAGAGTGAACTGAAAGGGCAGAACGGTTGCAGGATTTACATTGTAAATTCGGAAGGCAAAGAGGAGGAGAAGCATGGGATTTTCATTTCAGGGGATTCATTCAAAGGAAAAAAAGCTGAAAGCAAGAATTACGGGATATCCTATGCTTCCGGCTTTTAGAAATAATACGGAAAGCATACCAGGAAGGTCAGGGATACTGGATTTTGGAATGGAGTATTCCGAGCGTATCATTCCGGTGGAATGTTCCGTGTTCTCGGAGCAGGACTTTTCTGCTCTGGTACATAGAATAGATGAAATTAATGGGTGGCTGAATCCGTATAGAGGGGTTCAGCCATTGATTTTTGATGAATATCCGGACAGATATTTTATGGCGAGACTGAATACGGAAATCAGCATGGAAAGGGTATCACGGACAGCAGGTACGTTTTCTTTGGAATTTATCTGTCCTGATCCATTTGGTTATGCCGTGGAGGATGAGGTGTTTTCTATTGCAGCAGAGGGCAAGACCACTGTGAACAGGCAGAAGGGAAACCTCATATCTGAACCGATTTTTGAGTTAAATGCGATTATGGACAGCACTTCTTCTTATGTGGATATAGAGGTAAATGGAGAGTTGGTTCGGGTGAAAGGAAAACTTGCGGAAGGAGAAACCTTTGTGCTTGATACGGCAAAGCTGACGGCTAAAGTTGTGGATTCCAATACCGGGGAAACCTTGAGGAATGCTCTTTTACAGCTTGACGAGTTGGTGTTCCCGGAACTGAATCCGGGCGGTAATGAGGTTCTGGTTTCTGTAAGTGGTGCAACTTTTACGGGACTTACGATACAGGGAAGGAGCAGGTGGGTGCAACGGGATTAAAACTGCTTGTAAATGCAACCGAGGATTTCACGGGAGAATTTCGTAAGACAGTCAATACACAGGCACAGTGGAAAATGAATGATTCACCGAGCAGTGATGATGCAACTCTGCACGATTCATCCGGTTATGCGAGGAATTTTACTATCAATGGCTGGTCGGGAACGACAGCATCTACCCGTGACGGAAAACTTGGAAAATATTTTCGATTCAATACAGTAAACCCGGCAACGGAAAAAACACATCTTAGGGCAACGAATACGGGCGATTTTTTTACAGCATTAGGAAAGAGGTTAGTGGCAGGAGGGTGGATATACCCGACTACTTATTCGGTAGGGACAACATTTGTACCTATTTTTAGTACCAGAAGCGGTCCGGGCAAGCCTCTGTTTTATATTTCCCTTCGTTCAGGAAGATTACGAAATATGATTTATGATGCTTCCGGTACGCTGATTTATGACGTTATCGAGCCGGACCCGATGGGGGTGGTGTTGCAAAATAATGGTGCATATTTTATTGGAACGGTTATTGATTTGGAGGAAAAGACCGTACAGAGCCTTGTCTGTGACAGAAGTACAGGAGATGTGTTTAAGACAGAAATGCGTTCTTTTACCGGGGAACTGAACCCTTCCTGTACTGCAGATATCGTCATGGGAATGTATGCAGATAGTTACTACTTTGCCGGAGGATTTGATGATTGGTTTTACGAAACGGATTCTGATCTGACGATTGATGATTTGGAAGCGCACTTTCTTTCCGGCTTATTGGCAAATGGTGCAGATGTGGACTCGTCTGTGGATGCCATATCAAATCCGGGCAGTGTGACCTTAAAGCAGACGGATGGTGTATATGCAGAAAGCGGTGTCCTTTATATAAGGATTTTAGACCTTGGGGAAGGTGGTCTTGCCGGAGAGGGAAAGATACAACTTGTCGGTATGGTGGATGCAGGGATTACATCCATTTCGGAAGTCAAAACAAGAACATCTGACTCTCTGGAAGATGCATCTTTTTTAGATTGGGAAGCGGTTGGAACGGATGGAGTGATACAATCTCCAAACTTAAGATACATTCAGATACAGATGACGCTTTCTACAACAGACACATCCATGACACCGGAACTGACGGCAATTCAGATATATGAAACACCAAAGGCTCCTTATTCTAAATTGGGATATGCAAGGCCAGTGGTGTTAAGTGATAGCGGTATCAGGGAAGCAGTATTGGAAAATGCCTATGATATTATTGTTACGAGCGAACTGAATGGTTCTGACTATTTGGAGTTTTCCATTCCATTCAAAGATGGGAAGCGATCATATCTTGATAATGAAAAGAAACTGCAGATTACTAAGGACATTTATCGTATCCGAACAGTCACGGATGATAAAGGTGAGGACGGAAAGACGGTAACGAGCATTTATGCGGAAGCTGCGTTTTATGACCTTGCGTATTCTGAAAAGAAAAGTGAACAGACATATGAAGCGGAAACAGCAGAAAAGCTGATGGCTTATGCACTGCAGGGAACAGGATGGAGTGTTGGGAAAATAACGGTATCAACGAAACGTTCCTGGCAGTCCACGGATAAAAATGCCCTTTCCATGCTCCGTACCATTCAGTCCATTTATGGCGGTGATTTGGAGTTTGACAATGTAAATAAACAGGTCAGCCTGCTGACACAGTCAGGCAGCAACAGCGGCGCTGTGTTTGCTTACCGCAAAAACATGAAATCCATACAGAGAGTTGTAGACACCCGAAGCCTTGTAACAAGGCTTTATGCCTATGGTGCGGATGGTATGACCTTTGCAAGTATCAATTAGGTAATTGCGAAACAAGTTCGCAATCCTGATTAAAAATGCGGTAAGAATCCTGCAATGCAGGATTTCTAAGATGAGAAGCAGGTGACATCAAAATTAGGCATAACAAAAAGACTTTCCAGATGGACTGCGAAGAAAAATACTATAAAAACCAAAGGTCAGGCAATCAAAGGTTTTAAACTTCGTATATATTGATGCAGGTGGATTTTATCAGCAACAAGTACGGTAACAAGCTGTGTAATTCCGGCAAGAAGTAAATCAGCATGAAGCGTTTTTTCGTTCTGTGTTTTACGATTCGCAATGCAGAAACTATCCTTGAAATGCTTGATTGATTTTTCGACATTTACACGGATCTTGTAAGTGTTTTCCCATTCCTGTGAACCTCGTTCTACACCAGGATAGGCTCGGAGATTCTTCTCTGGATAAATATAAATCATTCGTCCGCAGGAAGAAGTGGTGCATGGATTATCACAGTGACACACCCGACGTTTTGACTTGTCGGCAGGATTGTATTCCCATTTCATTTTTGGGCATGCAAATTTCATGGTAGGAAGCTTGCTACGTAAATGAGATTTACTTCCTTCCCGTTTCATGGGAAGTGACGAATCATGTGGACAGCAGGGAATGCCATTTTCATTTACTGTGTAGTTCGTCCCTTCCATGGATAGTTTCACCCGGAGAGGAATAAAAGCCTTACGGAATCCGATATCTTCGAAAAGAGACTTATAGATTTCAATCGCATCAAAAGCGGAATCTCCAAGAAAAGTCTTTGGTTCAATCAAAGGATGCTTTTGAAAAAAATCAATTAAAACAGGAAGCAGGGCTTTTGAGTCGGCAAGAGATTTATCTTCATCTGGAGAATCTGATTTCTTTTCTACAATAATGTCAGGATGTGCAGTTAGAAAATCCTTGTTGTAGAAAGATATGTCGCGGACAATACCAAGTCCATTTGTGACGATACCGAATTTATAGGCATAACAGAAGTGACCATTGATGTACATCTGTTGGATTGCCGGGTTAGCTGTGGCATGGGTTGGCATGGAACCATAAGCTGCTTTGTAAGGATCATAGGAATCATCAAGGTTATGGGATTTCTTAAAACCCTTCAGCTGTTTAATAATACGGTTGGCGTACTTCGGATTATTTTCCGTAACCCATGCTTCAATACCGGAGGTATCGAAGATTGTTATGTCGGCAAGAACTGGATTCAGCTTTTGGCATATCGGTTCGGTCAGGTCTACAAGATGATCGAACATAGATTGTAAGTCCGATAAGAAATCCTGTTTAAAGCGAGTGAATTTTGAACCATCTGGTACAACATCAAAGCCGCAGAAATCACGAAGTTCCTGAGAGTATTTTAAGAACACAACCAGGAGCGTGTCAGTCAGGATTGAAAAAATACGCTGGAGCAGGAGTGCCTTGAGCATAGGATAAAGTTGGTGCTTGCGAGGTCTTCCGGTTCGTGCGCGAAAATGAAAAAACAAAAGAAACAGGAACAATTTCATCAAGGTTGATGGCTTCATCAAGAAGAGAAAGAAACTGATATTTGTCGTTGTCGAATTTATTTTGGCAATCTTCAAAAACTTCTGCCAAAGTGAGTTGCTTATGTGTTATCATATGAGTATATCTCCTTTAAGGTGGATTGGTTAATAGTTTCTGGACAACTCTATTTTACCATAAACCTTGAGGAGATATTTTATTTTAACAACAAAAAAGTGCCGTATTTATGCGGTGTTTGGAGTTTCGCAAACGCCTAATACTACCAAAAACGAAAGGAGTACTTATTTATATGGTGATTGCAGGAACGATAAATAGGGTGGCTTTTTACTGCAGAGTCAACCATCGTGACAGAGATTATGAAAAATATCTGGACGATGTGATGAGGCGGTTGGAAGAAGAATATGGAAAACAGAAATGGGATTTGCAGATATTCTTTGAGGAAGCTTCAGGAGCCGACCCGAACAGAAAAGAATTTAATCGTCTGAAAGCGGAAATCGCAGCAAAGAAGATAGATGTGGTGGTTACCATGAGGGCTGCCACGATTGCCCGTAACTGGGGACAGTTTATGGAGTTCATGGTGATTTGCAGTAAGAAAAATGTGGATGTGGTGTGCATTGACAAGGTGGAGGATGCACAGGCCATGTTCCGAAGAATTCAAGAGTTTCAGAAAAGGTTTTTTGAAGGAAGTGATGTAACGTGCGAGTAAAAGTGATTAACAAACGACCAGCTTCGGTCTTACAAAAGAAAAGGGTTTGTGCTTATGCCAGAGTTTCTACAGATAGCAGAAGATAGGAAGACTCTCTTGAAAACCAGATGGAAACCTATGAGGGACTGATTACCGGAAATCCGGAATATGAATTTATCGGAGTATTTGCTGATCAGGGTATATCCGGCTATTGTGAGAACCGTCCACAGTTCCAGAGAATGATGGAGAAGGCAAGGGCAGGAGAGATTGATTTAATTGTTACAAAATCCATATCGAGGTTTGCAAGAAATACCGTCACCGTTCTAAAGTTCGCAAGGGAACTGAAAGAACTGGGTGTCGGTATTTTTTTGAAGAACAGAACATTAACACTCTATCAGGGGACGGTGAGATGATGCCTGCTGTCCTCGCTTCTTTTGCACAGGAAGAAAGCAGAAACATGAGTGAAAACAATAAATGGTCCATTCGGAAGAAGTTTGAGAGAGGGGAAGTGATGATTACCACCTCTCGTTTCCTCGGTTATGACAAAAACAAATATGGAGATTTGATTGTGAACCGAAAGGAAGCGGAAATTGTCAGTCTGACTTTTGACCTTTATCTAATGAATGTCGGCTCGTCAAGGATTGGGGAGCTGCTTGATTACCTGGGCGTGAAAACGGTGACGGGAACAACATGGGAGAGCGGGACCATCAATGGGATGCTTTGCAATGAAAAGTACAAAGGGGATTTTCATCTGCAGAAGTATTACACCCCTGAAAACAAAAGAAACCATACAAGGAAAAACAACGGGGAAGTGCAGAGTTATTACATTTCGGAAAATCACGAACCAATTGTATCGCCGGAGGTATGGGAAAAGGTGCAGGAAGTCAGGGAACAGAGAAAGCGTGACAGGAATATCGGACAGGACAGCACAATGAAGTTCCAGAACCGCTATCCCTTAAACGGAATGCTGATTTGCCCTTACTGCGGAAAAACGCTCCGGCGCAGACAGGTTTACAAGAAGAAAATCCAATGGCTCTGCAGCACCTACATTGAAAAGGGAGTCAAGGCGTGTAAAGGGATACGAATTGATGATGCAGAACTGCAGGGATTAAATATTGCGGAACAGACAGTAGTTGAGGAGGTGATTCGAAATGGCAAGAAGTATTACAGTTATACCAGCAAAGCAGATTTCGACTGCGGAATCAGGAACAGCACAGGCAGTGCAGAAGTTGAGGATGGCAGCGTACTGCAGAGTGTCAACCGACCAAGAAGAACAGTTATTAAGTTATGAGAATCAGGTCAATTATTACACAAATTATATCAGCGAAAATCCTCTCTATGAATATGCAGGAACTTATGCGGATGAAGGTATTTCAGGAACCAACACCAAAAAGAGAGATGAATTCAATCGTATGATTGCCGATTGCAGGGCAGGAAAAATTGACATGATCATTACCAAGTCAATTTCCCGATTCGCAAGAAATACGCTGGACTGCTTGAATTATGTGCGAGAGTTGAAGGACTTGGGGATAGGGATTATTTTTGAAAAAGAAAATATCAATACCCTCGATGCAAAGGGCGAAGTGCTGCTTACCATTCTTTCCTCACTGGCACAGGATGAGAGCCGGTCCATTTCAGAGAATTGCACATGGGGAATCCGCAGAAGGTTTGAAACAGGAAAACACAAAATGAGTACAAAGCGTTTTCTTGGTTATGACACGGACGAGAATGGCAAGCTGGTAATCAACAGAATGCAGGAACCGATTGTAGTGCGATTGTATCAGGAATTTTTGGATGGAAAAACAACGGATTACATCAAGAGAATTTTTGAAAAAGAGGGAGTTCGGAATTGGGATGTGCCAACCGCCACGTGGAGGAAGAAACGCTGATAAAGGCTTATCTGATGGCTTGGAACGCATTGGTGGAGAATCGAGAGGATTTCATGGAGCAGTGGACGAAACAGCTGCAGAGCGAGAACCTCTTGGAAGGTTATTGGGCAGAGAAGTTCATAGAATACACCGATGGGGCAGAGTCTTTGACGGAGATTGAATGTAAAAATGAAGAGGAGTAAGAAAAAATGCCGATTTGGAGTTGCGATTCCTGATCGGCTTTTTTTCTTACTCTTTTTCGGATAGTAAAATGTAGGTGGATGTGGTAAAATGGTAAACGAAATGAAATATGTTCTGGTCAAAAAAGGATAATCATTTGGATTCAAATAGATGTAGTGAGCTATTAGCAAGAAAGAGGAAATATTAATGGAAGGAAACATGATTCCGACGGTAACTCCAAAGGAAATAAATGAAAAAGTAAAACAATTTTGTAAGGAAATTAGTACAGAGACAATGCCTGTTTATATTGATGTTGTGCCATACGCTAAAGGAGTGGCGGGGAAATGTTTTCAAAATGTCAATAGTTACATAGAGGAACATGGTGGCAAACGAATTGTTGGTTGGAATATTTGTAGATGTAAAAATATTTTTTTACAAGCAGAATCGCATGCAATCGTAGAAACTGAGGATAAGAAATGGATTGATGTTTCGCCGCATGACGGGTGTACAGAAATGCTGTTTTTAAAAGATGAAACTGTTCAAGGTTTAGAACATCCTGTAAAAAGTAAGTATCAAGTATTGACTGATTCTGCATTGGCAAAAGAGTTTATAGAACTGAGGAAACAGATTGAAAATATGCAATTTTCGAGCGAAGAGGGATTCTATTTGAGTCGGGAAATAGTAAGTAGGTATGCCTTTTTTATGAAGAAGTTTTCAGAAACAAGAGGGAAAAATGAGTTTTGCTCTTGTGGGTCGAATATAAAATATAAAAATTGTTGTGGAAAAGAAAATTGATAGAAGGGGTGGAATAAGTGATATACGATATTACAAATCCAGATGCTTCGTATGATTGGCTATATTCAGTTTTGGATATAAAAAAGGGGGACTTGATTTCTAACTATATATTAGAATGTAACAAAGATTTTGATACATTCTTTGAAAGGCATTTAAGTGAAGTGGAGTGCATGGATATTAACCAGTTAGAAATAGTTGTATTTCATGTCACAACTAATGGAGATGGATGTACCGAGATAAAGAAAAACGGACTCAGAGATTTGAAAAAGGTTCTTCAAGAGAAAACAGAATTAAGTTCATTTTTATGTGAGAGAGGGATTCGATTTGATATTCCTTCCAAAATGATGTATGTCAATGACAAGGCTTTTGATATAGATTACACGAAATATACGGACTTGGACAGGGCAGCAAAACACGAAGAGGCTTTGCATAAAATAGGGCATAAGATATTTTATGACTTTCAAGTAAATGGTTTTTTGTTTAGTCGTGATATATATGATTATGGAACTATTCATAAGGCACCAGAGTTTTTGTTTACCTTATCTGGATTTGGAAAAGAAACAGCTAAAGTAGATGATGACTGGGAGACAGTCAGTAAGCCGTATGTGATTAAGTATAAAGCAAAGATTGCAGATTTTGAATATTACACATTTTATGAGAGTCAAGAAGAATATTTGCAAGATTATCATAATAAGTGGATGGGGTTAAAAAAACTATTACTGCAGAGAGCTGTTGATAGCACCTTTTCAGAGTTGTTTTCGGATATTTATGCTTATATGAAACCGGGAAGGATTATCGAACCGGAAAGAATAATCAATTGTATCCCTGCGGAAAAATGGCAGGAGGGTATATCGAAGTATTATAAGTAAAGAGAACTATGGGTTTTGGTGGGGTGAAAGGTATCCCCCTAAGTGGGGGATAAACCTTTGTAGGCAAAAGACTACGGTTTCGCTATTTAGTATAAGAAGTAACTTTCACCGCATGTGGAGAGTGTCTGTTTATTATCACGCAAATAAGCGGTTTTACAGGCTTTATTGAGTGGAGTTCAGTCTATTTGCCACCGCAATTTTAAAATTTAATGCTGAACGTAGAAAGGATTCTGACGTTACTGTTCACTCCCGTGTCAATCACTCCGCTGATTGACACGGAGGATGCGCGTTTTGACTTGAATGCATCTCGCCCCATCGCCAAAGGCGATTTAAAATGGCGAGATGCGTTGCTGGTCGCACATCGTGTGAACAGTAACATTCTGACTGATGTAGTTTAGTTTGACAAATAAAAAATTTTGACTTATAATATACTTAACAAGGTAGCCGGAAGGTGAGTGCCATCACCCGACCCAGCAAAATTTAATATTTAGTTATCATAGAGATAGCCGTTCCTAAACTTTGACGAGAGCAGGACGGCTATTTCTTATGTGTATATGTCAAAATCGCAACAATGAGTAAAGCTGTAGTAAGTATAATCTGCAATTCTTCGTATGTACTCATAATATCATAATAATCACCCTTTCTGTAAGGCTCAGATTAGACGAGAGCACGTCCCCCGGCTGCCCGGTTAAGTATATTATGTTGTCAATGATCAGTTCTTTTTTCTTGAATAAGTTTCTTATAAAATACACCTTCGATAACTTCTTTAGTTCTTAATTGAAGTTCTTCAAATTCTTGTACAGAAATAGCAATAGAATCATTGTCTTTAGAAAGAATATATTCTAATTGGTCAACAATTTGATGTTCTTTTGAATCATTTTCCCAATGCCATTTTGTGACGTTTGTAGTAATAGTAAAGCCTAAGGTTTGAAAATAATTTTTAATATATGTATCTTTTGAAAGTTCCTGTTGTACTTCTGCAAGATTGATCTGTTTGTCAAACTTACTAGAATCAATACCCATTAGAAGAGACGGTGAAATTTGTAATACGTTAGCTATATTTTTTAACTTTTCAGAATTAGGTGTTCGTTTTCCACTTTCATACTGTCTGATGGTAATTTCAGCAATATTTGACTTTTCAGCAAGTTCTTTTTGCGTTAAACCCGCTTTTTTTCTGTATTCTCGAATATGTTTTCCTATACTCATTTTTTTACATTCCTTAAATCATATAATGCCATATTTTGCTTTATAATAATAGATTCAAACAAATACATTAATATAACAATAGATTCAAACGAATCTGTCAATAGAAATGATAAAGGGTGGTGGAATGCCTCATGTACCGCTTTGCGTAGGCTTTGGCAAGTTCACTTTTTCCGATGCCGGCGATTCCGCAAAGAAAAACATGACGGTTTTCCTCAAGCATGGTATATAATTCTTCCAGTTCTTTATCTCTTCCGATAAAATGACGGCATGGTTTCGGAACCTCACTGTCCA
>OKTZ01000395.1_pt1 | contig 15355 bp, 18 predicted proteins | sample 1606711 | NCBI WGS metagenome assembly OKTZ01 (sample SAMEA3882535, study PRJEB24775) | human gut metagenome | biome: human-associated habitat; feature: intestine environment; material: feces | place: Netherlands | collected 2009/2010 | reverse complement strand
TTCCCATGACAATACCACCAACAAGGTTAATTCCGGTAATAATAAGACCTGCAGTTGCATCTCCCTTAACATATTTGGTAGCACCATCCATAGAACCAAAGAAGTTGGATTCCTGCTGAATCTTAGTTCTCCGTTCTCTTGCTTCCTTCTCTGTGATGGCACCAGTATTTAAATCTGCGTCAATTGCCATCTGTTTTCCAGGCATTGCATCCAATGTAAAACGTGCAGTTACCTCAGATACACGCTCAGAACCTTTATTGATAACGATAAACTGTATCAGAATCAGGACGATAAATACAATTGCTCCGATTACAAGATTACCACCACCTACAAAGCCTCCAAAAGTCTCTACTACATTTCCAGGTTCACCGGTAGATAAAATCAATCGGGTGGAAGAAACATTTAATGAGATTCGGAATATGGTGGTAAACAATAACAGTGTCGGGAAAAATGACATATCCAGCACTTCTTTTGCAAATAATGCATTAAAAAGAATAATCATTGCCAGAGAAATATTAATCGCCAGCATGACATCCAATAAAATAGAAGGAATCGGAATAATAAAGAATATGACTGCAGCAAGAAGATAGATTGCTACACCAAAATCCGCTTTTTTCATTCCGGTTTCCTCCTTTCATTTAAATTCGTATTAATTTCTGCCTTTTAGATTGTAAACCATCGCAAGCACTTCTGCAACTGCCTGATACAATTCCGGTGGAATTTCTGCTCCGACATTTACATTTGCATAAAGCATACGCGCCAACGGTTTATTCTCTACAATTTCCACCTGATTTTCTCTTGCCACTTCCTTAATCTTTGCAGCAAGAAAATCTTCACCCTTTGCAACCACAACCGGTGCTTTAGATACTTCCGCATCATACCTTATCGCAACTGCATAATGGGTCGGGTTCGTAATAACTACGTCTGCCTTTGGCACATCCTGCATCATTCGGCGCTGCGATGCCTCACGCATTCTCTGACGCTGTCTTCCCTTAATCTGTGGGTCTCCTTCAGTATTTTTATACTCGTCCTTTACCTCCTGTTTGGTCATCTTCATTTCTTCTTTGAATTTATGTTTCTGATAAATCAAATCAGCGATTCCGACAATCAGGTAAACCAGACTTATTTTTAAACCCACATCCACAATAAGTCCGGCAATCAATGCAACTGCCTGCAACAGTTCCATGTCATAGATAACAAATAATTCTCCCTGCCTGTCCTTAATCTCAGAATACGCCACATACATGACCAGTACAACTTTGACAATAGACTTTACAAGTTCAAACAGAGAATCCTTGGAAAACATCCGTTTAAAACCATTGATAGGATTAAACTTTGATAATTCCGGTTTTAATGGCTTCCCGCTTATTTTCCAGCCCACCTGAAGTACGCTGACTAAAAACGTTACCACCATTCCAATTAAGAGAAACGGTATCATGGCCTTTATCATTTCAATCACAGCCTGTGACATTAGCATATGGCTGGATTTTACTGTCATGCCCGTCCTATTTTCTAATAGAATATCCGGGATCTTCCGATAGAAACCTGAAAACTCATTCATTAAGGTTTCTGAAACATAGCTTCCAAAAATCTTCAATCCCAGAAATAAAACAATTAAATCTACTGCTCCGGAAAATTCCTTGCTTTTTGCAACTTTTCCTTCTTCTCTTGCATCTTTTAATTTTTTTGCAGTTGCCGGCTCTGTCTTTTCGCCGCCAGGTCCCTCTTTTGCGAACCACTGCAGATTATATTTCAGAAGTAAATCTCTTTCCTCCATATAAATCTCCTATTCATGTACCAGCTTATCCATGCATTCCTGATGCAATTCCGGTAACCATCCGTTTCATCTCTGTAAACACAAAATCGGATACATACGGAAGCAGCTGTATCGTCAAAAACAAAACCAGAAATCCAAGCAATATCTTAAGCTGGATACCAACAGAAAACATATTCATCTGTGGTGCAATCTTTGCCATGATTCCAAGAATACAGTTCAATATCATTAACACTGCAAAAACAGGAAGTGCCACCCGGAAACCAAGCACCATGGAATCCGTCATATAAGAAACCATGGTCTGAAGCAGGGAATCCCACATAAAATTCTGACCATTTACCGGAATCAGAGTGAAAGAATCAACAATTGCCTGTAAGATATACTGATACATTCCACTGGACATGAGTAATAACATGACCAGATAATTATAAAAATTACCTGTTATCGGAGAATTTGTTTTACTTACCGGATCATACTCGGTCGCCATGGACAAGCCCATATTTAAATCCATAATATTACCCGCAAATAAAACAATGGAATTACAAATATTTGCTCCAAAACCAATCAGCAATCCTGTAATTCCCTCTTTCACGACAATTGTGGCATATTCAATTACTCCTCCATATTCTATCGTGCTTTCAGGTAATACTCCAATCAACAGGATGGATACAAATACTGAGAAACCAATTTTGACTCTTCCCGGAGTATTCGACATGCTAAAAAATGGAGCCGAAAAAACAAAAGAAGTAATCCTCACCAGAACCAGCAAAAAATATTCAAATGTAAGCAGTGAGAAACTATAATTAACCATGTTTTATCTCTACCTGTATATCAACTGATATATAAACTAAAATCAGACCACAATCTCGTCATAAAATCAGTCATATTATTCAGCATCCACGCTCCAAAGAGAAGCATTCCTGCAAATACACCCAGAATCTTCGGTACAAAGGTAAGCGTCTGTTCCTGAATAGATGTAACCGTCTGAAAAATACTAATAATCAAGCCTACAATAAGTGATATTAAAAGCAATGGAGCCGAAGTTAAAATAATATTATAAATAGCGTCCCTTGCAATATCTAAAACTTCTCCCTGTGTGATCAATTTCTACACCTCTTTCATCAGTAAAATGTCTCTACCAGTTCCCTGATAACAAGATTCCATCCATCAGCAAGCACAAACAGCAGAATCTTAAACGGAAGAGAAATCGTAGTTGGCGGAAGCATCATCATACCCATCGACATAAGGACAGATGCTACTACCATGTCAATTACAATAAACGGAATATATATAACAAATCCAATAATAAATGCCTGTCTCAGCTCACTTAAAATAAAGCTCGGAATCAGCACAGTATTGGATATATCATCCTGTGTCTCATAAGTCACGCCGGCAATGTCACAAAATGTATTGATATCCTTTGCCTGTGTCTGTTTAAACATAAATTCACGGATTGGCTCCATTCCTGCCTCAAAGGCCTGTTCCTGCGTGATTTCACCGGCATCCAGCGGTTTCAATGCATTTTCATTAATCTGTGTAAAAACCGGGCTCATAATAAACAGGGTAAGGAACAACGCCAGTCCAATCAACACCTGATTTGGCGGAACAGTCTGCGTTCCAATTGCTGCTCTTACAAAATGAAGCACAATAATAATTCTGGTAAAGGAAGTCAGCATAATAAGAATAGATGGTGCTAACGCAATTACAGTCAGTACCAGAAAAATCCGAACTGTTCCGGATAAATTTCCCTCTCCATTATTAATATTAACAGAAAGTCCATTATTACCAGAGGATGCTGTTCCATCTGTACCATTGCCATTTTCAGTTGACTGATTACTATTACTGCTGTCAGTTACCCCAGGTATATTTACAGATGCCGCATACGCTTTCTGTGGTACAAATGCCACCAGTGTAACAACAACTGCAATAACCGCAAATATAAAAGATACCAGACAGTATTTCTTCTTAAAATTACTCATCCTTATGCCTGCTCTTCGGTAAATGTTCTTTGAACTGTTTCATAATGTTAGAGAAACTTTCTCCTGTATTCTGATATTTCACCGTATCTTCCAGCGAAACATCATTTAACTGTTCCCTTGTAAGCTGTGCTAACATCGTCACTTCATCTTTTCCGATTCCGATTACGAGATAGGTCTCTCCCACCTCTATAATCTGAATATACTTATTTGTAGTGAGTTTCATAGTCTCCACTACCCGCATATTCTTCTGAAAATTATGTTGCTTCTGATATCCGGCAATCCATTTTGTTACATAATATGTAATTGCAAGCACAAAAACAAATATCAGCAATACACCTATCAATTGGAAAAAGCTTTGTACGCCCGATGTTCTGCTACTCAGTAATATCATATTAACCCACTACTTTTTTTACTGCTTCAAGAACACGTTCTGCCTGAAATGGTTTTACAATAAAATCCTTTGCACCAGACTGGATTGCTTCAATAACCATTGCCTGCTGGCCCATTGCAGAACACATAATTACACATGCATTTGCATCTGCTTCTTTAATCTTTTTTAATGCCTGAATTCCGTCCATCTCCGGCATGGTAATATCCATCAGTACCAGGTCTGGATGTACTTCATTATATTTTTCGATTGCCTTTACTCCATTTTCTGCTTCCCGGCAACTGTATATCCATTTTTGGTAAGGATATCCTTAATCATCATTCTCATAAAAGCTGCATCATCACAAATTAAAATACTCTTTGCCATATTAGTTATCTCCTTGCTAATTATTTAATAATCTCTGTAATTCTTACACCAAAGCTTTCTTCAATTACAACTACTTCACCTTTTGCAACGTACTTTCCATTTACCAGTACATCAATTGGTTCTCCAGCAATCTTATTCAATTCAATGATTGTTCCCGGAGCAAAATCCAATATATCATGAATGGATTTACTGGTTCTTCCCAGTTCCACGGTTACTTCCAATGGTACATCCATAATAAGATCAATATTTTCCTTTGGAAATACCCCATTCATATCTCCAGTAAAATTTTGGAACTGAGCCGGCTGTACATTTACCTGCTGGTTTGCATACATTGCCGACATATCTACAGGTTGTCCCATCATTGGCTGCCCCATCATTGGCTGTCCCATCATCGGCTGCTGATTTATCATTGGCTGAGGCTGTGGTGCTGGCTGGCTTGCCTGTGGTTGTGGTGCAGGCTGTGGTGCTGCTTCCTGTATTGGTTCGTTTCCACCTGTCATGGTCTCCGTAATACTTTTACACATCTCTCTTGCAAAAGATACCGGATACAGCTGCATGATTTCACTGTCCACAAGATCACCGATTTCCATTTTAAAAGAGATTTTCACAAATGGCTGTGTCAGGAAATCATCAATTGCTCCCTCATCAATATTTCCTGTCAGATCAATCAGATCTGCAACAGGCGGGCTGATATCAATCTTTTTATTCAGCATGGATGATAATGAAGTAGCTGCAGAACCCATCATCTGATTCATTGCTTCACTGATTGCGCTTAAATGAAGCTCTCCCAGTTCCACGTCTGTATTGGTTCCGTCTCCTCCCATCATAAGATCTGTAATGACCTTAACATCATGCTCCTTTAATATCAGGATATTGCTTCCATCCAATCCAACGGTGAATCCGATTCGTATAAATACACACGGACGCTCATACGCCTTTACCACGTCGTCCCAGTTTGCCATGGTAACAACCGGTGTGGATATTTCCACTTTACGGTTCACCAGCGAAAACAATGTCGTTGCTGCGGTACCCATACTGATATTAGCAATTTCACCGATTGTGTCTTTTTCTGAATCACTCAGCTGTCCTTCTGCCGTATCTGATGACGCACCCGGATTATTTAGCAGGGCATTGATTTCTTCCTGCGATAGTACTCCATCCATCACTTACTGCTCCTCTCTAATTACTGACATTACTCTTACTGCATAGTCATCACCCGAAGCTCCCGGCAATGCAGTAAACTTACGAATGTTTCCAACGTAAACATCCAGCTCCTGGTCCACTTTCGTGTCCAATCTAACTATATCACCCACCTGTAAATTCATGAAGTCGTTTACCGATATGGTGCTGTTACCTAAAATTGCTTTTACAGGTATCGGTGCTTTTGAAATCAAAGTTTCAATTGCTTCCGTATAACGCTGTTCATCTTTTTCCTGCATGGTAGAATACCAGTATTTTGTATTCAACTTGTCCATAACAGGTTCCAAAGTAAGATACGGAAGGCAGATATTCATCAGACCTTCAACATCCCCTATTTTTACATTAATTGTAATAATTGCAATCATTTCACTCGGAGAAATAATCTGGGCAAACTGCGAATTTGTTCCAATACGTTCCAGTCTTGGATGTAAATCCACAACATTTTCCCACGGTTCCCGGAGCAGGTCGACGCAGACTCCCATAATTCTTTCTATAATCAGCAACTCTATTTCTGAAAAGTCACGGACTTTCGCTAATGGTTCTCCGCTTCCACCAAGCATACGATCCACCATGGTATATGCAAGATTTGAAGCAATCTCCAGAATAACCGAACCTTTCAATGGAGAAAAATTAACAATACCAAGAACCACCGGATTAGAAAGTGCATTTGAAAACTCAGAATAGGTAACTGCTTCAGAGTTCATCACCTCAACCTGAATATTTTTTCTTAGATAAACCGGAAGATTTGTGGATATCAGTCTGCCATAATGTTCAAACACAATCTCCAGTGTTCTTAAGTGTTCTTTTGAAAACTTGGAAGGTCTGGCGAAATCATAATTCTTAATCTGCTTCTCGCCATTGTCCTTCATTTCTTCTACATCCAGCTCGCCGCTGCTCAATGCCTGAAGCAGGTTATCTATCTCATTCTGAGATAAAACTTCGCTCACGGACTCTCACCACCTTATATTTCATGCTTACTATTTTTAATCCTATACTACAGTTACTTCCGAGAAGTTGACTGCAATGATAAAATCTGAACCAAACTGCTTCTGTAGTTCTGCCAGTATAGCGTCTTTAACCGCCTGCCGATCCGCATTAAATTCATCCATTGTATAGGTATTAATTACGCTATTAATGGTATCTTTTAAAATTGTTTCACGTTCAGCCATATCTTCGCCATAGGTTTTATATCCATCGTTCTTGCTGTCCATGGAAATGGATGCTGTAAGCTTTACATAATGAGTTTCGCCATCTGCACCTGTTTTTAAATTGATTGTCATGGCATCTTCAATTTTATAGGTCTCAACCTGGTCCATTGGAATGCTGGCAGACTCAGTTCCATCCCCACTCTCCAGCTCCAGATCAATTGCACTGCATACCTTGTTTACCAGCTCATTGGATTTCTTTGTTTGCGGCAGGATTGTTATTGTAAGTATTCCTGTCAAAATCAGGTTCACCAGAACCAGTGCCAAAATAAGCACTGACATAAGGTTCTTCTTCATCTCATTTCCTCCTATTCTGTAGCGCCGCCGGAATTATATGAATTATATACCTTAATTTCAACACGACGGTTTCTTGCTCTGCCTTCCTCTGTAGTATTATCTGCTACAGGAACATATTCCCCTCTTCCTGAGGATTTAATCAGTGCCGGATCCAATGTGGTATTATCCCGGATAAAATCCGCCACAGAAAGTGCCCGGTACATGGACAGTACATTATTGTTTTCATATTTTGACGAATGGATTGGCACATTGTCGGTATGTCCTTCAATTTCAATCACATTGCTGTCATAGTTTTCCAGGATAGTTCCTATTTTAGCAATCAGCGGCTGGGCATCTTCCCGGATATTTGCCTTTGCCGAATCAAATAATATTGCTCCATTTAATGTAAGTTTTACATACTCGGCATTAAAATCTACTTCCACCTGATTCTGTAATCCACCCGCCTCTATCTGCTGCTCGATTTGTTCTGCCATTTGTTCTGATTCCGCCAATGCCTGTTCTTTATACTGCTCTGCTACATCTGTCTCAGTCTCAGTCTCTTCTGTTTTGCCACCCTGGGAATCCCCATCCTCTCCTGAGGACGTTTCAAAAAAAACATCAATATTCGGCAACTGGCTGATTCCGTTGCCCACCATTTCTCCCTCGCCAATACTCATACTGCCTGCCGGCATAATACTTAAGCTGCTCTGCAGCGAGGCTATCACCATCTGAAACTTCTCTGCATCAACGGTAGACATGGAAAAAAGCAACACGAAAAAGCACAGCAACAGATTCATCAAATCACTAAAGGTGGTTATCCAGCCAGCCGCCGGCTTTGCTTCCGGTTCCCGCTTCTTTCTCGCCATTATTCTTCACCTCCGGCTTCATCTTGTGCATTATAAGCCTCTCTTGCCTGTGGTGACAGGAATGATTTCAGTTTTTCTTCTATTACACGAGGGTTTTCTCCTGCCTGAATAGACAAAAGTCCCTCAACGGTAACCTCTTTCATTATAATTTCTCTGGCATTATTATCTGACATCTTTGATGCAATCGGATTACAGATCCAGTTAGATATCAGCGAACCATACAATGTTGTAATCAGGGCAACTGCCATATTAGGTCCGATGGAAGATGCATCCTGTAAATCCTTCAACATATTAATCAGACCAATCAGGGTACCAATCATACCCCAAGCCGGAGCTAATTCTCCCCACTTTTCCCAGAAGCCGATTACTTTCTTATGCCGGTCCTCAATGCAGCCCAAATCTGTTTCCAGAATTCCACGCACCAGTTCCGGGTCAGTTCCATCTACTACCAGCATAACTCCTTTTTTCAGAAAGTCATCATCAATATCATTCGCTGCTTCTTCCAATGCAAGAAGCCCCTCTTTTCTGGCAATATTTGAAAGATTAATGATATTTCCAATAATCTCACTCGGGTCATTCTTATGTAACTTAAAAGCATTTCCCGCTGACTTAAAGCCATTAATGAAATCTGCCATACTGTTACATGCCAGAACACCAGCAATAGATCCTCCAATCGTAATAACAGCGGATGGGAAGTCCATATATGTATTCCATATTGCCGATACACCTGCACTTTGAATAATTCCAAATAAAACCATTGCAAGTCCCATCAAGGTACCAATAAGTGATGCTATATCCAATTTATCCACCTACATTTCTATAAAATTATGGGAACACCATTCTTTTGAAAATGGTCCTTGTTACCCACCTTTTTGTATTTTCATTTTCATTTCTATATAATCTTACTAAACTTTCAGCAAAATGTCTACTTTTTTTACAATTATTTTAGAAACAATTCCATTTTCTATTATACCATATATAGGGGAACTATCAAATATAGTCCCCCTATATGTACTGTTTTTATATTATTTTTCGCTATATCTGACTATTTTTATTATCGTTTCAGATTAATCAACTCCTCAAGAAGCGTATCGGATGTAGTAATTACTCTTGAGTTTGCCTGGAAACCTCTCTGCGTGGTAATCATCTCGGTAAATTCAGAAGACAGGTCTACGTTGGACATTTCCAGTTCTCCGGAATTCATGGTACTTCCGTTTGAAGTAATTTCGACACCAATTCCATCAAATTCACCGGAGTTTAAAGTAGTACGGTAGCAGTTATCTCCTACTTTTTCAAGTCCGGCTGCATTTGCAAAGCGGGCAGATGCAATCTGGCCCAAAAGAACAGTATTACCATTATCGTAAGAACCGTAAATTTTACCATTGGTATCTACAAATACACCGGTTAATGCTCCAAGCTTCTTACCTGTTCCGGTTGTTCCATCAATTGCTCCCGCATCCATTCCAACAGTAGATGTTCCACCATTATTAGAATTCTTACACTGTGTAAAATCAATGGAAATATTTTCAAACTGGTCGCCTAACTGTTTCATGTTCAATGTGACTGAGCCGTTAGTGCTGTCACCCACGGAAACAAATTTACCTTTTCCAGTACCAGTATCAAACTTCAGTTCGTAATTTACTGCTGTTGCTTCAATAGTAGGTGGATTACCATCAGTAATGCTGTTGATGGTTGCACCAGGCTGTAACCCGGTATAAATATCAGAAAGTGATACGTCCGTTACTGCTTCGTATCCTTTTACTACACCACCGGCTGAAGTAATTGCACGATATACTTTGCTGTCATACTGTCCGGTAGCGGCATTCTGTGTTGTATTGATATAGTACATTTCACCACTGCTGTTACGGAACTGATGATATGTATTTCCGCCAAAGGAATTAGATGCTCCGGTATCTGTCCACTCTGTACTGATTGCATTGTAAGCAGTCTGTGCATTAGTAATTCCACCGCTGGCATTTGCTCCAAATACATCAGAAAGATTTCCACCGTTTGCCAAAAACTCCTCTAAGATATTCTTATTGGAAGAATCATAAATAGCACTTAACTCAACAGTATAAGTTCCGGCATCGGTATCTACACCTTTGACTGCAAATTTTGCGGTATAGGAATATCCCAATGCATCGAAGAAATTCAAATTCATGGCATATCCACTTTCACTGGTTATTTCTGTACTGTTTTTATCTACAATACCACCACAAACTGCATTCGTTGTTGCTTCTGCCGGAGAAGTAAGATTGCTTTCCTGCATGATACGAAGTGCAGATACCTGGTCTTTTTTAATCTGTCCGGTGGTCGGGTCTACCTGCCATCCCATAACATTGTATCCGGTAGATGTCATGGCAAGATTTCCTGAGCCATCGATATAGAAAGAACCTGCCCTGGTAAAAAGATTTTCAGTACCATTGCTTACAACAAAGAAACTTGTTGTATTACCCTTATCTGTAATTCTTAAGTCAAATGCTTTTCCGGTTGTCTGGGCTGCTCCACCGGAAGTAATGTCGATGGAAGTAGAACCTGTGGTTACACCAAGACCTATCTGCTTAGCATTAATTCCACCGGTTCCGGTTGTTGCATTTGCTCCGGATGCACCGGAAATTGTCTGATACATAATCTCGCTGAATGTTACACTGGACTCTTTAAATGCCACGGTATTTACATTGGCAATATTGTTACCGATAACATCCATCTTTGTCTGATGTGTCTTAAGTCCTGACACAGCAGAATACATTGATCTCATCATAATGAAATGACCTCCTAAATTTGATGTCTGACGCAGAACCCATCTGTCAGTCAGGGTTCTCACAGCCTCCATAAGGTCCGGCTATGCTATTACTGCACCATCAATATTTGTAAAAACATTATTTTCTGATTCATTCTGGTCCATTGCTGTTACAACTGTCCTGCTCGGTACATTTACAATGAATGCCAGCGAATCAACTACTACTAAGGATTCTTTGATTCCTTTCTTCTCAGCCATCTCCACACCCGCTTCCAAGCGTTCACTCTGCTGGTCTGAAAGACTGATATTCCGGGTAGACAACCGCATGCTTGCATGCTTCGAAAATTTCACTTCGGAAACATCTGCTGCTTTTTGCTTTTCTTTTAATACCTCCGCAAAAGAAGCTCCCTGCTCCGGCTGCGTTTTATTACTCTTCGAAGGATTGAGATACTGGTCTGCTACCTGTTCAATGGAAGTGAATTGATTTGCTATCTTATTCATGCTTTCATCTCCCTAATAACCTTCCGTGGTTTACTCTGCTTTCCCTGTTTCTTCTGTATCTTTTTTGTCTTCTGTACCACCGTTACCTTCTGTCTTATCACCGTTTTCTCCTGCGGCAGCCTGTAACTGTTTCATTTTCTCTTCCAGTTTTACAAGTTTATCGATATCACTCTGTTTAATGAATGACTTCTGATAACTGGTCATGCTGTCATATGCTTTCCGAAGGTTAGTCAGTGTACCTGCATTATCCAGTGTAAGTTCATCTGCTGAAGGTAATGATGCAATTGCAAGTGAAAATGATTTTGCAAGGCTGATTGCATCCATGTAACTGTCGTCCATAACAGAATATAAATCGTCAATGGAGTAAAGGTTGTTATTTACCATAAGATAAGTCTTATTGTTCTCATGGATTACACTGTCTACTGTTCCGGTAACATCGGATGTCTCGCCTGTTGCAGAAGATGTAACACGAAGTACTACCTGTTTTCCCACCAGTGAATTTGCTTCCATCTCCTGTAAGGATGCCTGCATATTCTGGGTTTCCTCTAACTGTGAGAATGTTGCCAACTGTGAAATATACTCTGTATTATCTGTTGGTTCCAATGGATCCTGATATTTCATCTGTGCTACTAACAGTTGTAAAAACGCATCTTTATCCAGACTACCTCCGGATTTTTTGGAAGTAGAGGATGAGGAATTTGATTCTGCACTGGTATCCACAACCTCTCCATTTTTTATAAGCTGTGTTATCATTTTGTGCTCCTTTCTACGCTGTTACATCCATGGTATTTCCATGGTCTTTCATAATCTGGGCTGCCAATGCTTCTTCTTCATTCATAAGCCCGGATAACTCGTCCAATTCTCCACGGAACAATCTTCTTCCGGCTGTTCTTCCAGATTCTTCTCTCTGACTGCCCTGCTGTTCTTCTCCAGATGCATTCTGCTCTAAGTTCCGTTCAAATTCATGACTTGCTATTGCAACTTCGACTGCATCTACTTTGATTCCCTGCTGGTTTAAACTGGTTCGAAGGTCTGCAATCTGTGCTTCCAAAGCGGTCTTTACTGTTTCACTGCTTACTGCCAGTTCTGCAGTTATATTTCCTTCTTTGGTTGCTGCAATGTGTAAATATACTTTTCCGAGATTTTCCGGATTCAGCTGCATCTCAATGGATGAATTTTCTGGGGAGAGATTCACTTTTGCGAATTCTGTAATCTGGTTCATAATATCCTGCACATCAATGGTTGTACGGGATGCCACCTTATTTACCTCTTCCGGTGCTACAGTCTGCTGTTCTGCTCTTACCTGAAATTCCATATTCTGCGCATGTTCATTTACACTGCTCTCTTTCGTTTTCTGTGACTGGGCTGCTGGCTCGCCCATTTCACCGGACGCATTCTCTGATACATTGTTTTCAGTCTGTGCATCCTCTGACGCATTCACCTGAATTACCGGCGCTGCATCTTCTGTCTCGTCTTCCGGCTGTACATTCTGTGTTTCTTCTGTAGTATGGGTCATCTGAACTGTAGCTGCCATTACTGTTGTATCCTGTGAAGTAATTGTCGCATCAGTCTGTGGAGCAATTTCCTGCACGCCGCCATCTGCCATATCCACTGTTTCGTTAAAATCCGCTGTCAGTTCTGCCAACTGATTCTGTAATGCTACCCACTCATCCTTAGAAATTCCAAGTGTCTCACTTAAGCTCTGAACCAACTCATCTGTATTCTGCATAATATTTGTGAATTCTTCACTCATAAGCAGTGAACAGGCATCCTCAGTTCCTGTCAGTTGTGTCACAAGCTGTGAAAGGCTTGCCGGGTTCAGTAAATCCATCCACTGCAATCCCAGTATAGACATAGCATCTTCTACCTGCTCATCCGAAACGCCAAGTTCATCTTTCAGAATTTCTTTTACACCAGTTTCAAATGCATCCTTTGTGTCTTCCAGCTGATTCTGCAGCTCTTCCACTTTCTGTGTAGGAGAATTCTCCTTTACATTCAGTTTCTTTGTGCTGTCTGCTACAGCTGCCGGCTGTGTGGCTGTTGCTGCAGGTTCTTTTCCTACCGGATTTTCGCTGGTAAGCTGCTGGTTTCCATAACCGGATGTTTTCTGTTCCATCACAGAAGCAAAGCTTGCCTGTGCAGTTGCACATAGCCCTTTTTCCACAGTGCCCGTCGCTTTGGAAAGTCCTGTGTCTAAAGTTCCAGGGGTTGATACCATTCCCGAAATCTTTGCACTCGTCATGTATTCTTCCTCCTTTCTTCTTTATTCAATTTTATTTATTCTGAAGGATTCATGATTTCTGTCACCTTTGCGGCTGTATCAGAATTCATTTTCCCTAGAATATCAGCTCTTGATTGCGCATCCATATTTTCCAATATCTGTGCCACCAGATTCAGATTATCTGTCATGGTGTCAAATATGGCTGCTGCTTCCTTCGGTTTCATCTGGGAATAGCCCTTAACATAATCAGATATCTTACTGTCTGTCTGCTGCTGTTCCACTACCTGTTTATACAAAAGTTCCGCATTATCCGGATCAATGCTCTCATAATATTCCTTATATTGTTCTATATCGGGTGCCTGGTCCGAAAAAACAACCTCATTATAAAATTTTTCTTTTTCTTCTTCAAAAGCAGCCTCATTTGCTTCATATTCTTTCAGCTTCTGGGACTGTGCTTCCAAATCCGCGATATAGGCACTGTTTTCACTGCTCCCCTGCTGTGCCTGTGCCAGTTCCTGCTCCAGTTCTTTTATGTAAGCTACCGCTTCATCCATGTTCTTATATGGATAATCCTCTTCCGTAGAAAGATCGTCCTCAGAGTCCGGTAAAATCCGGTTGACATACGGAATATCTTTTAATAGTGGACGCATTACCGTAGAGCCAAATCCTCCAACATCCCATTTAATCAGCAGTGCCAGTATTGCCAGCCATACAATAATGATGACCAATGTTACCAGAGCAACTGCCAGTTTTGAAGAACTGCCTTCCTCTTCTTCTGTATTTTCCAAATCAGTTTCCATGTTCTTTGCAGCCTTTTTTTCTGCCTTCTTTCTTGCCTTCTCCGCTTTCTTTGCTGCTTTCTTATCCATTTCTTCTGCCATCGTTACACCACCTGTCTATTTTTTCGGTCTGCCATAGCTATAGCTTACCAGTTCGTCTACTACCTTGTTATCTTCCTGCGCCAGTTGTTGTTTGAAATCTTCAAAATCCTTTTCCCGTAGTTTTTCCTGCGTCTTTCGCTCTTTCATAACTTCTTCCAGTTTCTGCCTGGCGGCTTCCACATTTTTCTCTGCTACCTGCACCTGCATCATCTGTCTTCGAATCAACACCTTCATGCTTTCAATTGCCTGTCTGCATTTTTTTATTTCCAGCAAATCTATTTTGCCTTCAACCAACTCTTTTGCCCGGTTATCATATGCATTCTTCCGCTCAAAGAGTTTTAAAAGCTTTGCCTCTTCTTCCCGGAGTGCTGCATTTGCCTGGCTGTATGCAATCTTTGCCTGACTTTCCAGTTTTAATTTAATATCTAAAATATTCTGCATTCGGTAAATAAATTTTGCCATATCTCATTCCTACTTGAATACATCTTCCAACAATGTCAATTCTTCTTCAAATGTAAATTTTTCATCAGTCCTCTGACACAGAAACTCATTGACCGCTTTTATCTTAGAAACCGCATAATCAATTTCTTCATTGGAGCCGCTCTTATAAGCGCCAATATTAATCAAATCTTCTGCTTCCTGATAGGTTGCCAGTACATTTTTCAGCTTGTTGGCTGCCTGTTTGTGTTCCCTGGTGGCGATCTGGCTCATGCATCGGGAAATGCTCTGCAAAATATCGATAGCCGGGTAATGGTTCTTATGTCCCAGCTTTCTGTCCAACATAATATGACCGTCCAGAATGCTTCGGGCGGTATCTGTAATGGGCTCGTTAAAATCATCGCCGTCTACCAGAACTGTATACAATCCGGTAATAGAGCCTACTGCGGCTCTTCCGGCTCTCTCTAACAGCTTCGGCATCTCCGAGTACACACTGGGAGGATATCCTCTGGTCACCGGC